>Ga0210401_10002119_pt1 | contig 22190 bp, 23 predicted proteins | sample IncBWH32MmetaG_FD_150866 | JGI IMG/M metagenome (GOLD analysis project Ga0210401, IMG submission 150866) | Forest soil microbial communities from Barre Woods Harvard Forest LTER site, Petersham, Massachusetts, United States - Inc-BW-H-32-M | ecosystem: Environmental > Terrestrial > Soil >... | reverse complement strand
CCGTGCTGCAGAATGACGAGATATTCCGGTCGTTTTCAGGTAGAGCCAGCCGCCGCCGAGCATCATATATCCAGAAAGAACGCAAGCTGCACAGAGCAGGGGGAACGGACGCAGGCAATCAAACACACTGCCGGTGAAGGCTTCTCCCCGGATTGTGACGCCTTGAATCAAGCCACCGAGGATAAGTCCTTGCATGCATGCCGTGACAATCGATCCCACTCCGAAAACGACATCCCATTGCCGCCGATAGCCTTTCGTCTGAGACCGAAACTCAAAAGATACTCCGCGGAGCCCAAGGGCCAGAAGCATGATCACAAGGGGGATATAGAACGCGGGCATCAGAATGCCGTATGCGATCGGAAATCCCGCCAGCAGCGTGACGCCAGTCATGATCAGCCACGTCTCGTTGCCGTCCCACGTTGGCGTAATCGAGTCGATCATGTTGTCCCTGGATTCCTCCTGTTTCTGAAGCAGCAGCAACGCTCCGACGCCCAAGTCAAACCCATCCAACAGCACATACAGCATGAGGGAGAATCCGGCAAAAAGCGCAGACAAAAGTGGCAAGTCCATTAACGACTCCCCAAGACCGCACTCGCGGTCGGACTATTTAGCACATGAGGGCGAAGGGCGTTCTTGAGCGAGCCCGATGCCTCCGCAAGGTCTGGTGCGGTCTCCGGACCGCGACGGATGATACGAAGCACGAAGACGAGAAATGCCGTCATGAAAAGCGCGTAGATGCAGACGAAGGCTATCAGCGTTGAGAGTAGCGTGCCTGCGGGAACGGGAGAGACTGCATCGGCGGTACGAAGCAATCCAAAGATGACCCAAGGCTGCCGGCCTGTTTCCGCTAGATACCAGCCTCCCAGCGTTGCGACGATGCCCGAAGGCGCCATCGCAACAAGCAAACGTAGAAACCAGCGTGTCGCGAAAAGGCGACCGCGCCAGTACAGCCATCGCGAAGCTACCGCCACGGCAAACATCAAGATCGCGACACCATACATGATCCGGAAGCCGTAGAAGACGATGCCCATCATAGGCTGGCGGTCGCGCGGCGTGTTTTTCAAGCCATCAACGCTTCCGTGCAAAGAATGTGTAAGCCATATGCTGCCGAGATAGGGAATGCCGATCGCGAGTCTATTGCGCTGCCGCGCCTGGTCCGGAACGATGACCCAGTAGTACGGCGCAGGTGATTGGGAATGTTCCTCCCAAAATCCCTCGGCCGCCTGCATCTTCGAGGGCTGGTGCTTCAGCATGGTGCCATAAACAATGTCACCGAGAAACACCTGAACCAGGATGAGAATCGTTGCGAAGGCCATTCCGAGGGAAACGCTCTTTCGTGCGAATCTGATGTGTTTACCCTGTAGGAGGTACAAGCGCCAACTCCAGCCACGAGGAAGGATGCTGTGAGATAAGCAGCCGTGATCATGTGCGGCAAGCGGATTAGCCATGATGGATTGATGATTACTTTCGCCCAGTCAGTCACCACCAGCCGACCATCAAATAAGGCCACGCCGCCGGGGGTTTGCATCCAACTGTTCGCGGCAAGGATCCACGATGCAGACATCGTTGTACCCAACGCCACCATTGAAGTGGCGACAAAGTGAAGCTTTGGTCCAACGCGACGGAACCCAAAAAGCATGACCCCGAGAAAGCCCGCTTCCAGAAAGAACGAAGTCAGGACTTCAAGCGCGATGATTGGACCAATGGCGGGACCTGCGATCTGAGCAAAACGCGCAAATCCTAGTCCGAACTCAAAAGACAGCACCAGCCCCGTGACCACTCCGACACCAAACGCCATTGCGAATATACCGAGCCAGAATCGGTAAATCTCTAAATAAATCGCATCCTTGGTTTTCAGCCACATTCCCTCCATTACCGTCAGGAACATCGCCAGGCCAATCGAAATGGTCGGAAAGATGATGTGGAAACTCACTGTGAAAGCGAACTGCACCCGCGCCAACATTCCGGCATCAAGAGTCATAGAGCATCGTTTCCTCGCGGAGCAAGTCTTGTGATCACGACCGCGATCAGAATCCCAAGAGCAAGACCAAAGATCGCCAACCGCAAGCCAAAGACGCCAATAATGGTGAAAAAGAATACGGCGCCAACGACAAATGTCGCTAAGATACCGGCAGTCTCGATCACGCTAGATTTGGGGTTCCTCTGGGTCATCGTTCCGTCGTTCTCCTGCTGATAGTTCCATCAGGTCGCCGTGCTGACGTCGCGATATCGGCGGATGTCTCTCGAAGTTTCACACCAACGCTATCTGCATTTGCGTTTCCGTCCGTCGAGCACGTCCGATCATCAACGATTCAGCAATATAGCGAGCTGGGTGAACTGCGCCTCACACCTCATTTGGTGAACAAATGTCGGAGAGTTGGTAGTCACCGTAATGAGCGCCGTGCAGTTTGCGTTCACGCGGGCCATTAGCTGGGATCCAGCAAAAGCGATCCGTTAGCGGTCCGCTCGCTCTTTGCAACTCGCGCCTTATGTCGGCAACTCCGTTTCCAAGAACTCTCAAAGACGTGGGGCCTTACATAGTTCGCCGGGAATTTGCCGGCAGATTCGACCAGGTCGTTTACGGTAAGTTGAGTTCCCGAATCAAAGACCACGCAAGCTAGAACGAGTTCTCTCCACCGCGGGTCCGGGATGAGGAATCGCTTCCTGTCTCGTGTAGCCGAACGAACCCTTTCGGGGGCGCGACTGTTTTTTCTCGGCAATGGAGTTAGAAACAGCTGTGCGATTGAAATTGAAAACTTCTTCAGATCGTCTGGATCAACGAGAGGTACGATATCGTTGGTGTTCAGGAACGCGCGAAGTACAAGCGGAGCTCGGGGGCGGATTTCGGCCGTGTCGACGTGGTCAAGTACGCCGAGACGTTTGGCGCGAGAGGACTAATCCACGCGAATCGGGTGAAGTTGCGGGGTGCAGCGTTGCACGGAAATCGGCCCTCACGCCGCCAACCGCGTGATCGCAGTGGGGCTGTGTGATCTCGAAGGCAATTCCAGCACCACTGCCGGAGCTTGCAAGGAAGCGCAAACCATGCAGCGGGGCTGTACAACCGGCGCCAAGGAGGTCGCCTCAAGGGTCTTCAATGTGGAACGAATGGCTGCGAGCACGGCTTCGTTGTAGTCACTCTCTGGCCATTGTTCGGCGCAGTGCAATCGATAGTGCTCCACCTTTATCCACTGCTCAAGGTGTTTGTCTGCCCGTCTTAACGAATCTCGAAAGTCCGACGATAGAGTCGGCGGGAGTGGAGGCCGGGCAAAAATGTTCGTGGGACCCATCGGCAGGCCTCTAATTTCCTCGGTATGACGTTGTCGGCGTCAGGCTAACATCGACAGCGCCCCGCTGTCCGGAAACCTCACGGTTGAAGTTGAAGTCTGTCGGCGCGAAGCCGGTGATCAACCTAGCTCCGCGATTAAATGTGATCTCCTGGATCGCCCACTGAATGAAAACCTGCAGCCGATTCTGAAACGTAATCAGGTACGTCGGTGAATGAAAACCCAAACCAGCCAAGCCACGAAGCCGGAAAGGTGCATCCCAAGTGTATTGGCCACCGCGCATGCGCGTCCAATGACGGTCAACGAGCCCTTATCGAAATAGCGAAACTGAGGGAGTTCCGGCTGCCCCTTCACCCTTCGCAAGATCGCCTTAGCTGCGTAGGCCCCTCCCTGCATTGCCACCTGAGCCGATCCCGGCAGGGTCTTGCCATGCTCGTCGGCGGCCGAAGCCAGGTCGCCAACTACGTAAACATCCGGATAGTCTTCTACGGTCAGGTTCGGTTGTACCTTGATCTTTCCGCCTTTGTCGGTTGCCGCTTTAGTGCGAGTCGCCAGGATCTTGCCCAATGGCGAGGCCGTGATGCGCCGGCCCAGATCACTGTCTTCGCGGGGATCGTATCGGCCTGCCCGTTGGAAGCGATCGTCAAACCATCGTTGTCCACATGTTGAACCATCGCGCCGGACCTCACCCGAACTCCTAGCCTGCCAAGTGAACGGGTTGCTTTTTCCGCAAGGTCCTCCGGAAAGCTCATGAGCACCCGAGGCGTCACATCCAGGCAGGATGATTTCGGCCTCTTCCGGATGGATGGAGCGAAATTCATTCCTGAGCGTTTGGCGAGCAAGCTCGGCTATGGCACCGGCCAGTTCTACGCCGGTGGGCCCGGCGCCAACGATAACGAACCTGAGCCATGCGCGCCGTTGCGCCGGGTCGGAGATTCGTTCGGCCACTTCGAAGGCATTAGGATCTTGTGACGGATCGTGGTCGCTTCTTCAACGCTCTTCAGGCCAGGCGCCCACTCCTGCCATTCGTTATGCCCGAAATAGGACGTCTGCGAGCCCGTAGCGAGAATCAACGAGTCGTATTGGAGAACGGCGCCGTCTTCGAGCGTTACTTGCTTCGATTCAGGGTCTACATCCACGAAAGTACCGAGCAACACCCGTGTATTCTTCTGGCCGCTCAAAATGCCCCGGAGCGGGGAAGCAATTTCTCCCGGTGAAAGCGATCCGGTTGCGACCTGATACAGCAGCGGCTGGAAGAGGTGATGGTTCCGACGATCAACCAGCGTTACGTCCACCAAGTCCGATCTCAGGTTCTGGGCCGCGCGAAGGCCACCAAAGCCGCCACCGACAATCACTACTCTCCAGGGCTTGCTCACCGATCTCCTCCGAGTGGATGTGTCATCTCCTCCGGGCGTACCCAAGAATCGAACTGCTCTCCTGTCAGAAAACCGAGCTTCACCGCCGCCTCACGTAAAGTAATGTCTTCGTGGTATGCGGTCAGGGAGATCTTCGCAGCCTTCTCATAGCCTATATGTGGATTCAGAGCGGTCACCAACATCAGACAATTACCAAGATGCTCTCTGATGCGCTTCTTATTGGGCTCGATCCCAATGGCGCAGCGATCACAAAACGAACGGGAGGCGTCCGTCAGGAGCTCGATCGATGTCAGCACGTTATGTAGCATGACCGGCTTGTAGACATTGAGCTGAAAGTTACCTTGGGTGCCCGCAAATGCGACCGCGTGGTCGTTCCCAAACACTTGAACTGCGACCATCGTGAGCGCCTCACACTGAGTCGGATTGATCTTGCCCGGCATAATTGAGGAGCCGGGTTCGTTTTCGGGGATACTGAGCTCACCAATCCCCACCCGGGGACCGCAGGCATACCAGCGGACATCATTGCCGATTTTCATGAGGCCGCCCGCAAGGGTGCGAATTGCTCCGCTCACCGTCACCATGCCGTCGTGGGCTGAGAGCGCTGCGAACTTATTGGGAGCGGAGACAAACGGGCGGCCAGTTTCTTCGGAGATCTTATGGGCGGCTACTTCTCCGAAGCGCGGATCGGCATTGAGACCGGTGCCGACTGCTGTCCCTCCGATTGCGAGCGCATAAACTCCGGGGAGTGCGTTGTGAATACCATCGAGCGCCTGATCGAGTTGCGCTACCCAGCCCGAAATCAACTGCCCGAGGGTTAGTGGTGTTGCGTCCTGAAGGTGCGTCCGCCCTACCATTACGATGTCCCGGTAAGCACGGGCCTTCTCGCCAAGGACGTCGCGGAGCCGGGTTACCGCGGGAATAAGACCGCCCTCGATTGCCTCAACCGTTGCGATGTGCATGGCAGTGGGAAAGGTGTCATTCGAGGATTGACTGTGATTCACATCGTCGTTGGGGTGGATTGGTTTCTTTGAGCCGACCGTTCCTCCGGCGAGCTCGATCGCGCGGTTGGCGATCACCTCATTTGCGTTCATGTTGGTCTGGGTGCCGGAACCGGTCTGGAAGACCACCAACGGAAACTCGGCATCCCAACGGCCGTCAATGACTTCCTGCGCGGCCCGCACAATCAGATCGACCTTGCTCTTCGGAAGCTGGCCCAATTCGCCGTTAGCCAGAGCGGCACATTTCTTCAGAATGCCGAGAGCTCGAATGACCGGTCGGCCCCAACGAAAGCGCTCGACACCAATCGGGAAGTTCATGTGAGACCGCTGCGTTTGTGCACCCCACAGGTGCTCCGCCGCTACCTCCACCTCTCCCAAAGCATCTTCTTCAATGCGGACCGGATTCGTGATTGCGAGACTCATTGTTTTCTTCCCTTGTTCAAAAGCTTCATTTCCACCATGGTTAGGAGGCTCATTGCGGGCAGCGCTGTTCGCATGAGCTGGCCCTCTACGTCGAGTTACTGGAAAAGTTAGCGGCCGGTGATGCGGATCATCATCTCCTGGCCACTACTGAGCGTGATCTTCTGATGGCCATGGAAGGCGGTCGTGCCCAACCCGCCCGCACCGCCAACGATCGACCCGATCCCTGCGCCCTTGCCCCCGCCGAAGATTCCACCCAGTAGGGCGCCGGCTCCGACGCCGATGACGGTATGTTCGATGCTTTTCCGTCCTCTGCTACTGGATTCGATCGCGCCTTCGACGTCGACTTTTTCACCGGAAGGCGCATGGTAAAGCTCCACAATTTCAGCGTGGATCCGTGACCGGCGGCCGTCAGGCATGACCAGGCGGTCGAAACGAAGCATTATGCTGGTGCGTCCTCTGACCTTCCCCGAGAGATCGATCTCCGCAACATGACCGTAGACGCGCGCGTTCCGATAATTGCCGTGATCGACGACAGTTGCACTGAATGGATCCCCAACCTGAGAATCGGTGCTGGTAAGTGTGTCGTCCAGGCGGATCCGGAGTGCCGTGTCATCCGGCACGATGAAACCTCCTGCTAACAGTAGCGAGCACGTGCCCGCGATAACGGCCACTGCCAACAGGACAGTAAAATCCGCCGCAAGCTTCCAGACGCGTCCTTCACCTCGGTTATTCATTTGATCTTCTCCTTAGTTGCAAACGACAGTTTAGGACGGTTACCGTAACGTTCCGGCGTGCTCGGGAGTCTCTACCGGAGAATGCGCTGGAACATTTTCCTGAGGCTGCCGGGGAGCTACCTCCTGCGACGGTCCGATATCGTCATGGAAATGCTCGTGAGCGTCCTCGGCACATGCTAGTTGCACAACACCGGGAATCTCAAGCGGCTCCCGGTGCCTGTGCCAGAGTGCTCCAATGAGGTCGCGGTTTAACTTGCCGATGAACTCTATCGGAATCTGTTTGGGACATACCGCTTCGCATTCGCCGTGATTCGTGCAACTGCCGAAGAGCTGGTTCCGCATTTCAGCTACCATGCTGAGTGTCCTTTCGTCGCGCTGCGGCTGACCCTGCGGGAGTGAGTTCAGGTGAGTAACCTTAGCCGAGGTAAAGAGCATCGCGGATGCGTTCGGGCAGGCTGCCACGCAGGCTCCGCAGCCAATGCACGCAGCCGCATCAAAGGCAGTGTCGGCATTCTCTTTGGGAACGAGAACCGCGTTCGCATCGGGAGCGCTTCCGGTCGGTACGGTAATGAAGCCCCCGGCCTGAATGATCCGATCAAAAGCTGACCGGTTAACAATCAGATCGCGAATGACGGGGAAAGCTCGCGCGCGCCACGGCTCGAGCGTAAGCGTGTCGCCGTCGGCGAAGAAGCGCATCGCCAGCTGACAGACCGTCGTGCCACGCTGGCCGCCATGGGCCGCTCCATTGATCAGAAAGCCGCACGAGCCGCAAATACCTTCACGACAATCATGTTCGAAGGCAACAGGAGCCTCGTTCCGATTGATCAGATCCTCATTCAGCATGTCGAGCATTTCGAGAAACGACATTTCGGGGGTCACATCGTTTATTCGATAGCTGACGAAGCTGCCAGGTGCGCTTGCGCTTTGTTGCCGCCAGATTCTGAGCGTGAGATTCATGGTTACTTGTAACTCCTTTGTGAGAGCGGGACGTACTCAAAAGCCAGTGGTTCTTTGTGAAGCTCTGGCGCTTGGCCAGTGCCCTTCCATTCCCAAGCGGCTGTGTAAGAAAAGTTCGCGTCGTCGCGCTTTGCCTCTCCGTCGGGAGTCTGACTTTCTACGCGGAAATGCCCGCCACACGATTCATTGCGATGTAAAGCGTCTACGCACATGAGTTCGGCGATTTCCATGAAGTCGGAGACGCGGTTCGCCTTCTCGAGCGTCTGATTTAATTCTTCGCCGTTGCCCACGATACGGAGGTTGTGCCAGAACTCCTCCCGCAATTCGGGAATCCGGGCGAGCGCCTTCCGCAATCCCGCATCAGAACGGGCCATGCCGCACTCATCCCAAACAATCTTGCCGACTTCTTTGTGGAACGAATCGGGACTGCGTTTCCCGTTAATCGCAAGCAGCTTACTGATTCGATCTTTGACCTCGGCTTCGCCTAGCCTGAACGCCGCGTGGGAAGTGTCCATGGGGTCCAGCTTGGTAGAAGCGATGTAATCAGGGACTGTAGCCGGGATAACGAAGTAGCCATCGGCGAGACCTTGCATAAGCGCGCTGGCGCCCAGGCGGTTTGCGCCATGATCGGAGAAGTTTGCCTCACCGCCGGCGAACAGTCCGGGAATGGTTGTCATCAGGTGATAATCGACCCACAATCCGCCCATCGTGTAGTGCGGAGCCGGATAGATCCGCATCGGGACGTTGTACGCATCTTCTCCCGTAATCCTTTGGTAAATGTCGAATAGGTTGCCGTACTTCTCACGAACTGTTTCGAGGCCGAGCCGGTGAATCGCGTCGGCAAAATCCAGATAGACACCTTGCCCGTGTGGCCCGACTCCGCGCCCTTCATCGCACACTTCTTTGGCATTGCGTGAAGCGACATCGCGGGGTACCAGATTCCCGAAACTTGGGTATCGATTCTCCAGGTAATAGTCGCGCTCACTTTCGGGAATATCTTTCGGAGCACGCGTATCGCCCTGCTTTTTCGGTACCCACACGCGCCCATCATTCCGGAGCGACTCTGACATCAGCGTCAGCTTCGACTGATGCTCGCTGCTCAACGGGATGCAGGTAGGATGGATCTGCGTAAAACAGGGATTCCCGAAGAGGGCGCCGCGGCGATGGGCGCGCCAGATGGCAGTACAGTTCGAAGCCTTCGCGTTGGTCGAGAGGTAGAAGACATTGGAATACCCTCCCGTTGCGAGCACAACCACGTCGGCAGCGTGGCAGCTGATCTCGCCCGTCGCCAGGTTTCGCGTCACGATTCCGCGCGCTCTGCCGTCCACAATCACGACATCGAGCAACTCACTCCGGATATGCATTGTCACTCCTCCGGCTGCGATCTGCTCTTCGAGGGCCTGATAAGCGCCCAGCAAGAGTTGCTGTCCAGTTTGGCCTCGCGCATAAAAGGTCCGTTCTACCTGCACGCCGCCGAAAGACCGATTGTCTAAAAGGCCGCCGTATTCTCTTGCAAACGGCACGCCTTGAGCTACGCACTGATCGATGATATTGACACTGACTTCCGCCAAACGGTGGACGTTGGATTCACGGGCGCGAAAATCGCCGCCCTTGACGGTGTCCTTGAAAAGGCGGGAAACGCTGTCCCCGTCATTCCGGTAGTTCTTCGCAGCGTTGATCCCCCCCTGGGCGGCGATCGAGTGTGCCCGTCGCGGAGTGTCGTGATAGGAAAAACAGTGGACGTGGTACCCCTGCTGGCCGAGAGTTGCGGCCGCCGCCGCTCCTGCCAGACCGGCGCCGACAACGATGATTGAATGTTTACGGCGATTCGCGGGATTGACCAGCTTCATCTCGTAACGGCACTTATCCCACTTCTGCTCAATTGGACCTGAAGGTATCCTTGCTTCCAACATTTCTTTAATCCTTTAGCTAGCGCAACCACCCGGCGAAGACTGAGACCGGAACCGAGCTGAATCCAAGAAACACCACGATCGCGATGGCTCGCGACAAGATTTTGAGTGTGGTCTGGCTTCGAGCAGTGTTCCAGCCGAGCGTTTGCAGCATGCTCCAAATTCCGTGGTAGAGGTGCAGGCAAAGTGCGCCCATTGCGACGACATAAAAGAGTGCGATGGGCCCGACGGCAAACGCTGCGACAACGTTTTGGTAAACGGCGAGATCTTTGAATTGCCCCACGCGGAATCCCACGGCGCCCGCGGTCAAATGGAGCAAATGAAATACAACGAAGGCAACCAGCAGCGCTCCACCCCAGCGCATCATGCGCGCGGCGAATGTCGTCTCGACATTTCGCTTTACGCTGTAAGCGAGTGGCCGGGCCGCCCAGCTCATCCGGCTAAGCTGGACAGCCGCGGTGATGTGAAGCCCCACACATGCGAGCAGAATGATTCGCACTACCCAGAGGAGTTGGCCATAGGCCAATTCAGGCATGCCTACCTCTCGCAGGAACCTCGAGTACGCGTTGATCTCGTCTGGCACGGAAAAGATCTTTAAATTGCCCAACATGTGGGCGATCACAAAAAGGATGAGCACAACCCCCGTTACCGCCATAACCACCTTCTTGCCGACCATCGTGTGCCAGAAGGCGACTACGCGATGATTCGCCAGGGTTCGGGTAGTCGTAACCGCATCAATTTGAGTCAAGCTGGAGTTGTTCGACATCACCACCTCCTCATCAAAACTCGGAATAAGCAGGGGTCCACTGCGTCTGCGCAATTCGCCGGCGAAGTTCGTCCTGACTTACCTTCGGAGCAACGCCGTCCTTCTGCGCCTGGATTCCGGTTGCAAACGCGATCTCCGCAGCCACTCTTCGCAAGTCTGTCAACCGAGGCAGCAGGGACTCGGTTGGGTCTTTCAAAGCGGGTGAATTCGCGCCGAGCGTTCGAGCCGCCGCCAGCATCATGGCGTCGGTGACTCGCCAGGCTGCGGATGCAACGATGCCCAGGCCCATGGCCGGAAAGATATAAACGTTATTGCATTGCGCAATTGGAATCTTATGACCGCCGTAACTGACAGGAGCAAAAGGCGAACCGGCTGCCACAAGTGCGCGCCCGTCTGTCCATCGAATCAGGTCCTCCGCAGTCGCTTCCGATTTTGACGTGGGATTCGACAACGGGAAAATAATGGGTCGCTGAACCTTCCGGGCCATTTCACGAACTATTGGCTCGGAGAAGGCGCCACCCACTGTGGAGAGGCCCATCAGGATGGTCGCATCGATATTTTCAATGACGTCCGCAAGGCCGATCTTTCCGTTGGAAGTTCGGGGCAACCCGGAAACGCGTTTCTCCGATTGCGCGTAGACGATCTGCTCCGGAGTGAGATCTTTCCGCCCTGAATGCAGGAGGCCATCCTTATCGACCACCCAGAAACGGCTCCGAGCCTCCTGTTCCGATAGCCCTTCTTCCATCATTGCCGCGCGCAGCCCATCGGCAACACCGATGCCGGCTGAGCCTGCACCCAACATTACGATCTGCTGGTCCTTCAGACTCTTTCCAGTGACCTTCACCGCGCCTATAATCGCTCCAAGGGCGACCGCCGCCGTGCTCTGAATGTCGTCGTTGAACGTCAACAACTGATCGCGATAACGCTGGAGGATGGGCCGGGCGTGCGGAGTCGCGAAATCTTCCCACTGCAGAAGCGTCTTCGGGAACTCTTGCTTCACGGCTTGCACGAACTGATCTACGAAATCGTAATAAGCCTGGCCCGTGATCCGTTCATGACGCCAGCCAAGATACTCCGGATCGGTGAGCCGTTCGGTGTTGTTGGTTCCGACATCCAGTACGATCGGGAGCGTTCGCGCCGGGTGGATGCCACCGATCAGCGAGTACAGAGAAAGCTTTCCGATCGGAATTCCGAGACCGCCTGCGCCTTGATCGCCGATGCCCAGAATTCGCTCGCCGTCGGTTACGACAATGACATCGACCTCTTTGTTCGGCCGACTTCGCAGGATCGCTGGGATGGAGTCACGAAGCGGATACGAGATAAACAATCCACGAGGCCGCCTGTAAATATGACTGAATTGTTCGCAGGCCAGGCCAACCGTTGGGGTATATACGAGCGGTGTCATCTCCTCGATGTGGTCAAGAAGGAGTTTGTAGAAGAGAACTTCGTTTGTGTCCTGGAGTGCTCGCAGATAAACGTGCCGCTCCAGGTCATCGGGTTTTCTACGGAAAGCTTCATAGGCGCGGAGCGCCTGCTCATCAAGTGTCTCTACCTGTGGCGGAAGCAGACCATTGAGACTAAGCTCCCTCCGCTCGTCGGCGCTGAACGCCGTGCCTTTGTTCAGTAGTGGGGTATCGAGGAGATCCATCCCACGAGGAATATCCGCGAGGATCGAGTGCTGAATTGTATTTATCGCCATTAGTTATCCTTTCCTAGGTTGAGTTAAGGTGTCGCTATCGGTCACCGCAGGAGATTGACTCGCGCCAGATCGATGATCTCGTCACCGCGCCCGCTGAGGACCGCTTTCAACATGAACAGGCTGAAGCCCTTGGCCTGCTCTAGGGTGATTGTCGGCGGCATCGAGAGTTCCTGGCGCGACACTGGGACCTCGACCAGTGCGGGACCGTCGTATTTGAGAGCTTCGCCAATCATCGGCTCGACTTGGTCCGGAGTTTCCGCCCTCAATCCGAGGAGTCCCGCTCCCTCGGCGATTTTCGTGAAATCGGGATTACGTAAGTCTGTTCCGAAGTCAACGATGCCGTTCGCTTTCATTTCCAACTCTACAAAGGCCAGTGAATCGTTCTTGAACACAATCAGTTTCACCGGCAATTCGTGCTGCCTTAGCGTGAGCACGTCGCCCATGAGCATGGCGAAGCCGCCATCGCCCGACATCGAGATCACCTGTCTTCCGGGATAACTGACCTGCGCGCCGATAGCCTGCGGTAATGCATTGGCCATCGAACCGTGATTGAAAGAGCCAAGGATCCTGCGCTTGCCGTTCATGGTCAGATACCGCGCGGCCCAGATCGTTGGCGTTCCCACATCACAAGTGAAAATCGCGTCCTCCGCGGCCAACTTATCGAGGGCTCGTGCGACGTATTGAGGGTGAATCGGCTTCTTGCCGGAATTTGCTGTTGCCAATTCGTCCAGACTCTCACGCGTCTTCCGATAGTGCTCCAGTGACTGTTTCAAATGAGCGTCGTATGGGTTTTGCCGCAATTCCGGCAACAGGGCTTGGAGCGTAGTCTTCACGTCACCGACGAAACCGAAATCGACCTTGGTGCGACGGCCGAGCTGTTCGCCCCGAAGATCGATCTGCACGATGGTTGCGCCCTTCGGGAAGAACTGCTGATACGGGAAATCCGTGCCGATCATCAGCAGCACGTCGCAGTTCATCATGGCGTGATAGCCGGACGAGAATCCGAGCAGACCTGTCATCCCCACATCAAATGCATTGTCGTACTCGACGAAATTTTTTCCTCGCATGCTGTGTACGATGGGAGCGTTGAGCTTACCGGCGAGCTCAATCAGTTCGTCATGCGCGCCGGCACAGCCAGCACCGGCGAGAATCGTAATGTTTTTCGACCGACTCAGAAGGTCCGCAAGTATGTCGATTTCCTCCTCGGAGGGACATACTATAGGCTTTGGCTCTGTAAAACGCAGTCGCGGCAGTTGCTCAACGGCATTTCGCATGGCCACGTCGCCGGGCAGGGCGATCACGGCAACACCGCGCTTTGAGATCGCGGTCTGCATGGCAATCTCAAGCACGCGCGGCATCTGTTCGGGTTGCGAGACCAGTTCACAATAATGGCTGCACTGCGCGAAGAGATGCTCGGGATGAGTCTCCTGAAAATACCCGCTGCCTATCTCGGCACTGGGTATCTGTGCGGCGATCGCCAGAACAGGTACGCGGCTGCGGTGACAATCGTAAAGGCCGTTGATCAAGTGGAGATTTCCCGGACCGCAACTGCCGGCGCACACGGCCAAGTTTCCTGTGAGATGCGCTTCCGCGCCGGCTGCAAAGGCGGCTGTTTCTTCATGCCTTAGGTGCACCCACTGAATATCCCGCCTCTCACGAATGGAGTCGGTAATGCCGTTGAGCGAATCGCCGGAAACACCGTAGATCCGGCGAACCCCTGCATCAGCTAACACTTCCACCAATAGATCCGCCACTTTTTTCGCCATACTTCGTTCTCTGCCTTCCGTATGCGTTCTTCTCCTGCTACAAGTCAGCCTTCAGAAGCTTTGCCGCCGAACAATTACCAAGACGCTACTCAAATCCCATTCATCGCACTCAGAACCCTACATCGGTTGCGTGTTCGCCCTCGAACGGGCCAGCACAATGTTCTCGCTATCGATTTGATCCTTGACTCAGCTTGCTAACAAATTGCTTCAGCGATTTCGGGCGTCGGCGTGGATTGTGGTCGATGAAGGCCACGACGCAATTGTCGGGCGTCAACAGACCTTTCTCACTACGCTTCACATGACCGTTGCTTTGAGACAAGACTATCCTTCCTTTCTAGAAGTGGAATTAGAACCAACGTCTACCCACGACGACCGAATTCTTGTGCTGACGTCGCGATATCGGCGGAGGTCTCTCGAAGTCTCACACCAACGCTATTTGCATCTACGTTTCCGTCCGTCGACCACCTCCGATCATCATCGATTCAGCAACATAGCGAGCTGGGCCCGTGCGCCTCTCACCTCACTTGGTGAACAAATGTTGGAGAGTTGGCAGTGACAGTAATGAGCCCGTGCAGTTTGCGTGTGACGCGGGACACTAGCCGCGATCCAGGAAAAGCGATCCGTTATCAAGACGTCAAGGGCTATTTCTACAGACCGCCAGAAGAACGTGATCGTCACGGTTGGTGAAAACGTGTATTGCGGTGAGGTTGAGGCCGTGATCTTCAATCATCCAGCCGTGCGCGAAGTGGCGGTTTTCGGAATCCCGGATCTGGCTGCTCAAACAAAAGCGAGCTGTAAATGTCTTTGATAAATGTGAGATGTCAACGGGAGTTGTTGTCCTCGCCAGCTCTTTAGCGATGTCATGGGAAAGAAAGGTAGAACATGCGAGACTCGATGTTTGCTTCCGTCATGTGCCTCATCGGCCGTAGAGCGCGCCTGTTTAGCTGCGGACTCCGCCGCAGTCGCCGAATCCAGGCTCTTGTTGACGGTAGATTGCGCACGCTCAGTGGCCTCACGGTTTGCCGTGAGCTGCTGCTCCGCCGCGATCTCAATAGCGAAGACGTCGGGCTTGAAAGAAATCCTGCCGGTGTCGAGTTCTCCCTTCGAGTTTCCGACGCCTTCCGCCTCGACGCTCAATCCGGGAACCATCGCGGTGACGGCCATGCGAGGATGACGAGAGAACTCCCAGGGATTTTTTATCCTTTCGATCTTCGTATCCTCAAATAAATTGACAAGAACCAGGTCCCCGGACTTCTTCTCCCGGACCATAACGACATCTCGTGCCGTGACACGATTGTGCCAGTGACTTTGGCCTTTTTCGCCTGACGGGATCTGGCGGGTTGGCCGCGTTTCTGCGTGCACAATGCTGCTCGAAAAAACGATAAAGGCAGCGCACATAAGCTGCTTTCGACTGCGTAATAGCGAATCTCACTGGACTCTCGCCTTTACATTGGTGCTTGAAAGCATCCGACGCGGAAGTCGACTTGCCTTTTGGTGTCAACGGATAATTGAAGCCTTTAGCACGTTTGTTTGCCGTTGATCTGCCTTCGTCAACCCATTCGAAGCGTGGAACGCGGCATATCCTTTTCCGGATGGATCTGACCAAGGAGAGGGGGTCGCCAGCCGGTTTATTGGCGCCTGCAGTGCTCGACGCGCACTTTGACAGTTGAGCGACTGCGACTCTCCAACGGTACGCCCGCATTTCGGGTTACCCTGCTGGAACGGACGACCGGCGCGGGTCCCTTTCGTCGGCAAGGCTACACAATCGAGCGGTCCGCCAACATGTCGCATCTTTCACTTCGGCTGTGGTGTCAACTCCAGTCGAAAATTCCGCCGCCTGTCCAAGTCGACGTTCGCGTTATCGCTGCCACGAATCGCGACTTGAAAGCCGTAGCGAATGGGACTTTCTGCCAGGATCTCCTCTATCGGCTGAATGTGTTTCCCATCGAAATGCGCCTTTTCAAGAACGGAAAGACGACTGAAAAGAGGGAGTTTCCCGGTTTGGGATTTGGGCAGGGTGACGCCTACAAGACTCGGGGGCGAAGGACGGCTCCCGTAGGGAAAAAAACTGTGTCTCGGAGGATCAGAAATGGGCGACTGGGTGTATACTGTGCGACAACGGGAACCCAAAATGGAAATCCTGGGTAAAATTTCATTGAGCGCTCCCGACGAGAGCAACAGAGCTACGGGCCCCGGTAGCGGAGCTCACTAGCCAAAAGCTGCCAGACACAGGACAACGCTCATCGGCAGAATGCGAAAGCTAGGAATTTCGCGGGAAACAGCGGAACAGAGTACCGGGCGATCGGATACCGATGCCAAAGCGCCGCTCGGTCGGTTTTCGGTCCCAGCCTGAGAGTCGGCGAAACTTAGATCGCAGGATGGCTTGAGAAACGGGTGCAAGTAGGCGATTCTGCCCAGAACACTGGTACAGATCCAGCAACGATGGCAAATTCAAGATTGGGAGGTGACAACGATGGCAAACGAAACGATGGCAACTAAGATGCGGAAGACTGGTATCGACGTCGTTGGCGACGTGTCGGCCTGGGGTGCCCACTTCTGTCTTTTCTACGAGACGAAAGAGGATCTCCTCGACACTTTGGTCTCATATTGCAAGTCGGGTTTGGAAACCGAGGAGTACTGCCTGTGGATTGTTGCCGAGCCCTTGAGGATCGAAGACGCCACAGGTGCGCTGAAAGACGCTGTGCCTGCGCTTGATCGTTACTTGGCGGATTCCCGCTTAGAAATAGTGTCGGCCCGCGACTGGTTTCTCCAGGGTGGCACGTTTGATGGCGAGAGACTGACAGCCGCTTGGTATGAGAAACTCGCTGGCGTATCGAGCAGAGGTTACGCAGGCATGAGAGTGACCGGGGACACCACGTGGCTCTCAAAGAAAGACTGGTCGCACTTTTGTGATTATGAAGATGGTCTCAACGAGGTGATCGGGAATCAGCGCCTCGCCGTGCTGTGCACGTACCCGCTTGCCGGGTGCGGGGCTCCTCAAATCCTCGATGTGGTGCGTACACACCAGTTTGTCCTCGCAAGGCGACACGGCAGTTGGGACGTTCTCGAAACCGCCACGCTCAAGCGAGCCAAGGCAGAACTCAACCGGCTCAATGAGGAACTCGAAAGACGCGTTGCAGAACGGAGCGGCGAACTGATAAAGGCCTCAGAGGCGTTGCGGGACACGCAGGCGGAACTTATGCGAGTTTCCAGGCTGACGACCATGGGCGAATTGGCAGCATCCATCGCCCACGAAGTCAATCAGCCGTTAACAGCCGTCACGAATAGTGGCAGTGCGTGCCTGAGACTGCTCGCCAATCGTAATCTCGATCCTGAGGTTCTCCGGCGGGCTCTAGAAGAGATTGTTGCGGATGGCACTCGAGCGAGTGCTGTGATAGCTCGGATTCGTGCATTCATCAAGAAGGCGCCTGCGGAAACGAACGTACTGGATATAAATGAGGTGATTCAGGAGGTGTTGGCTCTAGCTGGCCATGAGCTTCAGAAGAATCGAATCTTAGTCGAGTGCCAATTGACAAGACCTTTACCGTGCGTGCTGGCTGATCGCGTTCAGTTACAGCAAGTCTTGCTGAACTTGATGATGAATGGCATCGAAGCCATGACTATGGTTACAGACCGGCCTCGCGTACTCTGGGTGCGATCCCGGATTGACGAATCTGGTCATATTCTAGTTGCAGTACAGGACGAGGGCGCTGGTCTTAGGTCCGACGCAGATCGGGTCTTCACTCCCTTTTTTACGACGAAAGTAGACGGTATGGGAATGGGTTTGCCCATTAGCCGTTCCCTCATCGAGGGTCATGGGGGACGCCTCTGGGCCGAGCCTAACGTTCCTTACGGAGCTGTGTTTTCCTTCACGCTGCCGGCAGCATGACGGGAGTCCTTCGTGACTGCAGTCGCCGTGGTATTTGTGGTCGACGATGATCCTTCAGTACGCTCCTCACTGAAATTTCTCATCAGCACTGTCGGTCTGCAGGTCGAAACATTTGACTCGGCTGAAGCTGCTTTGCAAAGAATATCTCCAGAAGCCCCCAGTTGTCTTATACTGGACGTCAGACTACGTGGATTAAGTGGGCTCGATTTGCAGCGTGAGCTCGCAGCGAGAAATTGCCAAATCCCGATAGTCTTTATTACCGGTCACGGCGACATCCCAATGAGTGTTCGCGCGATGAAGGCGGGGGCAGTCGAATTCTTAACTAAACCATTTCGCGATCAGGATCTGCTGGATGCGGTCCGCATCGCCCTGGAGCGAGATCGTGCCCGGCGCGAACGGGAAAAAGAACTGGCGGAGTTACAAAACCGGTTCAACTCGTTGACTGTGCGCGAGCAGGAGGTGATCTCGATGGTAGTTGCGGGCATGCTGAACAAGCAGATCGCTGATCAACTTGAAACTGCGGAAAATACCATCAAAATTCATCGCAGCAGGGCAATGAAGAAAATGCACGCGCAATCCGTGGCTCAACTTGTGAGAATGATGGAAAGTGTTAAAACTCTCCGGAAATCAGCTTCGTAAACGAAAGCACTACTCGCATTCTGCTTTCTGTGACCACAGATCCACCAAGGCCCAATAGATTTCTTCTCCACACCGTAATAAATTGAATCCGTGGGGATTCAAAGTGAGCAGGATCTGATCTCGGTAGTTGACGATGATGAGTCCATTCGCAGGACCACTAAACTGCTCATCGAGTCTTTCGGCTATCGAGCGGCAGTTTTCGAATCCGCCGAGATTTTTCTGAAGTCTGGTCAACTGTACGACACGTCATGCCTCATCGCTGACATTAACATGCCCAGAATCAACGGATTACAGTTGCAAAGCCAGCTCGCAGCCGAAGGCTGCTCGATCCCTATCATTTTCATAACCGCTTACGGGAACACAGAATCTCGTCGACAAGCAATGCAGGCTGGTGCTGTCGCGTTCCTGGACAAGCCATTTAGTGACAAGCAGTTGCTCGAGAACATTCGAACGGCCTTAACCTTCGATGAGGCTTCCAGAAGGCGGCGGGAATGAAAACCAGGGTACAAACCGTTTTGATGGTGAACACTTGCTACGTGTAATCGATAGCGCAGCCAACAGATCTTAGAGCAATACGCGTTGGCCGTGTCAGCAAGGAGACAACTATGGCTGTTTTAATGTTTGATCGGAGCCAGCCCATAATTAAGAGCGATGGTCGACCTGATCCAGATCATCGCGCCCGTGGACTGCGGCTGGTACATCGCGGAAGCGAGCGAGGCACCATGAAACAAGATACCCAAATAGATATTTCAAGCGCCGAAGACCATTCGGTCTTTCGGGACGGCATGTGCATGCTACGACCGGCAGATTGCGGTCGGACCCATGAGATGCGAGGCAGCACTCTCTCGATTGAACTGCTTGCTCAGTCATCGTCTCGCTGGTATATGGAGCCCAGTCAAGAGCCGCAACCATCCGGCCGCTACGACTTATCGCCGAATGAATTCGAAGGCATTATAGGGTCATGTCAGTCGCTCCGAAGAGTATTGGATCAGGTTCGGATTGTGGCTCCTACCGGCGCAACGGTCTTGATCGAGGGCGAAACAGGCACGGGTAAAGAACTCGTCGCCCGCGCGATACACATGCAAAGTGAACGCAGGAATTGCCCCTTCGTCAAGCTTAATTGTGCGGCAATCCCACGGGACCTTCTCGAGAGTGAACTCTTTGGTCATGAAAAGGGCGCCTTCACAGGGGCTGTTATGCAAAGAATAGGCCGCTTCGAAGCCGCCAATCGTGGCACGTTGTTCCTCGATGAAATCGGCGATATGCCTAAAGAGTTGCAGTCGAAGCTCCTGCGAGTCTTGCAAGAACAGGAGTTTGAACGCCTGGGCAGCGCCTACACTCATCGCGTGGACGTTCGTGTGGTAGCTGCCACGAATCAGGATCTTGAGGGCCTTGTGGCGGAGAAGCAGTTCCGAATGGACTTGTATTACCGCTTGAACGTGTTTCCCCTCGCCATTCCGCCACTGCGTCAGCGCTTGGACGACATTCCGATGCTGGTGGCACACTTCGTTCAGAAGTTCGGTCAGCGCATGTCCAAACAGATCTCAAAGATTTCGAGAGACGGAATGGATGCACTGATGCGCTACCCATGGCCTGGAAACATTCGAGAACTCCAGAACTTCATCGAGCGGGCAGTGGTTCTATCGACGGGCGACATGCTGCAGGTGCCGCCCCTGCCACGGCACTTGCCTGCTAAGGCGGAGCCGATGACTTTAAAGGAAACAGAACTGGATCATATCCAGCGGGTTCTGGAAGAGAGTAATTGGATCGTGGGTGGCAAGTTTGGCGCGGCGGCGCGCCTGGGTATCGCGCGGACAACACTGCTATCTAGAATGCGCAAGCTCGGCATCTCGCGTGAAACAGCCGTGTCCTCCAAGCATTCCACAATTCCGGCGGGAAACTCCGGCACAAACACGCCGTCGCTTCTTGCAGCTACGGGAGCAGAGCAGTGATGAACCCGAGCTGGCTCGCAGTAGGTTCTGCGGTACGATGTCTCGGTCGGAAGGCCCAACCTCTGACGCGATCCAGCCGAGGGCGCAATGGTCACATCACGGCTCCACCACATCGTAATTCTGGACCCGCAGGTACGTGCCACCTTCGTGCGCTTGTGGCATGGGTTCGCGACCGTGCTTTCCGACAGATGTCTACTATACACGTGAGGTGATTATGGGAACGCAGAGTCATTCTGTACAGTTCGCCGGAGGCAATCTCGGCGGGCAACGTCACATTTGCGCTTTCTTCAACGGCATGGACGAGGAGCACAGGGTGCTTCGCTCGTTCATCAAAGAGGGACTCGAGCGCGGGGAAAAAGCTTTCCATATCGTTGACCCCGAGCTACGGGAGCAACATCTTAAGCTCCTCGCCGAAGGAGGTATCAATGTGCATCAGGCAATTGATACCGGCCAGATGGAAGTGCGGCGCTGGCAGGACGCTTACCTGCGGGGCGACCACTTCGACCAGAATGCGATGTTGGCCTTGATCGAAGAGGTGCTCCAATCGGCCAATACGGCCGGGTACCCGCTCACCAGATTGGTGGCGCACATGGAATGGGCGCTGCTCGACAAACCCGGCGTCAATGACCTGGTGGAATACGAGACACGGCTCAACTACGTGCTCCCCAAGTACGATGATCCCGTGATCTGCACATACGATCTCTCAAAATTTGACGCGAACACGGTCATGGACATCATGCGCACGCATCCGGTCGTGATCATCGGCGGGGTGTTGCAGGAGAACCCGTTCTTCGTTCCGCCGGACCAGTTCCTCCTGGAGATAAAGGATCGACGGTCGCTTCGCGGGAGCACACCCGCGGCAAACTAAATGCCCACGGAATCGCACACAGACGCGAGGGCGCTTCGAGCGGCGCTCCGAGAACTCGTGGCGCTTTCGACAATCCCGGCGGCGTGGGTGGGAAGAGATCCGCCCATCATTGCCGGCGGGCTTGCCGATTCGCTGGTCGGATCGCTGAACCTGGATTTTGCGTTTGTGCGTTTGTGCGATCCCCAAGGGACCGGCACAATCGAAATCACTCGCGGGCAGGCATGGAAAGCATTCCCGGAATGGCTGCAAGCTCACCTGCACGTCGGGCGATTCTTGCGCAAAGAAATCGTTACGGATATTGGCGACGAGGGGCCATGCCGCGGTCTTGTCATTCCCATTGGCGTCAATGCCGAGGCTGGTCTCGTCGCCGCGGCGTGCAGTCGCACCGACTTTCCCAGCGAGGTTGACCAGTTGCTGCTGTCCGTGGCTGCGAATCACGCCGCTGCAGCGTTTCAGAACGCGCGTCTGCGCCAAGTGATACAAAAGTCCGAAACCCGGCTGCGTGAGGTCATCGAGTCGATCAATGAAGGGATGTGTGTCGTGGGGACGGACGGGCTCATCGAACTGTGGAACCGTGGTGCTGAGGAGAGCCTGCGGCGGAAGCGCCAGGACATTTTGGGTCACCCTCTGTTTGGAGTTTTTCCGGAGCTCCAGGAATCGCGGTTGCCCCCGGCGCTGACCGAGGCTAGGCGGAGTGGTGCCACCTTAGTTTTGGAAGACCTGCAACTGACCTTGGAAGGGGCTAACCACGTATTCCTAGCCCGTGTATTTCCCTTTGAAGGCGGGACAACAATCTTCTTCAACGATGTGGGAGAGCGCAAGCGCGCGGAGAAGGTCCAAGCCGCGACCTTTCGAGCTGCCGAGGCCGCAAACGCGGCTTCAAGCCTTGAAGACCTCTTTCGGTCCACCCACTCCATCGTGCGAGACTT
>Ga0210401_10002115_pt1 | contig 22230 bp, 22 predicted proteins | sample IncBWH32MmetaG_FD_150866 | JGI IMG/M metagenome (GOLD analysis project Ga0210401, IMG submission 150866) | Forest soil microbial communities from Barre Woods Harvard Forest LTER site, Petersham, Massachusetts, United States - Inc-BW-H-32-M | ecosystem: Environmental > Terrestrial > Soil >... | reverse complement strand
CGTTTCTTCCAACGTCCGGCGCAGCACGAAAATAACGGGAATGATGAGGCAGCCGACGAAGAACGGAATGCGCCAGCCCCATGCCGCGATGGTGGACGCCGGCATCGATTCGTTGAGAACATATCCGATGATCGCTGCGACAAAGATCGCGACCTGCTGGCTCGAAGACTGGAACGAGGTGTAGAAGCCCCGGTTGCCGGGCGTGGCAATCTCGGAGAGATAGACCGATACGCCGCCGAGCTCCACGCCGGCAGAAAAACCTTGCAGCAGCCGGCCGATCAGCACGATGACCGGCGCGGCAATGCCGATCGTGGCATAGGTCGGACAGATCGTGATGACCACCGTGCCCATCGCCATGATTGCCAGCGTGACGATCAGGCCGAGACGGCGGCCGATCCGGTCGATATAGGCGCCGAGCACGATGGCGCCGACCGGGCGCATCAATGCCCCCAGCCAGAACACGCCGAAGGTGTTGAGCAGCGCGGCGGTCTCGTCTTCGGATGGGAAGAACGCCTTGGCAATATAGGGCGCGTAAAAACCGAACAGGAAGAAATCGAATTGCTCGAGGAAATTGCCGCTGGTGGCGCGCAGAATGGCGCCGATGCGCGACTTGATCTGCGGCGTTTCGGAAGTGGCTGGTTGCGACATCGACGCGTCCCCCCGGTTTCGAAGCGGCCGTGCGGAATGCCCTCTCGCCGGCCGGCTATTAGTATGGTTGGGCAATGTGCCATGCCGGCGCGGCGCGACCAACCGCAAATCCTTGGTTCTGTGGGTAATAAAGGCGGGCGGCTGTTAGGATTTGCTCTGGGCGGAGGTAGAGGCCACTAGCCATTGCCGGAGTGCGCGTAGTTTCGGCGAATCCGCGCGCGCCTCGGGCGAAACTAAATAGAACCCGGCGTCTGCCGGCAGCGCGATCTTGAAGGGAACCAGAAGCCGCCCCTTGGCGATATCGTCCTGGACATAGGACGTCCGCCCCATCGCGACGCCGAGGCCGTCGATCGCCGCCTGCACGGTCATGAACATCAGGTCGAAGGTGACACCCGGCTGCTTTGAAATATCCGTCGGCAGGCCGGCGGCTGTCAGCCACAGCCGCCAATCGTCGCTATTGGCGTTGCTGGTGTGCAGCAGCACGTGATCCTTCAGGTCTTGCGGGCATTGCAGCGGCTTGTTGCCGTTGACGAGAGCCGGACTGCATACCGGAAACAGCTCGTCCGCCATCAGCCAGTCGGCGCGCACGCCTGGCCACTGGCCGCGGCCATAGCGGATCGCGGCATCGACATTGTCGCGCTGGAAATCGACCAGGCTGGGCGACGTGGTGATGCGCACATCGATGCCCGGATGCGCCTCCTGGAAAGCGGACAGCCGTGGCAGCAGCCATTTTGCGGCGAGCGAGGCCAGCGTCGAGACCGTCAGCACATGGCCGTCGTCCTTCCGCAATAGCCGGTCGGTAGCGAGCCGCAAATCGTTGAACGCGGCGCGGACACCGGGAAGGTAGTCGCGGGCTTCCGCGGTCAATTCGAGCGCGCGGTTCTGCCGGACGAACAGGCGGAGTCCCAGTTCCTCCTCCAGCCGCCGGATCTGATGGCTGATCGCGGTTTGGGTGACGTTCAGCTCGGATGCGGCCTGGGTGAAGCTCAAATGTCTCGCGGCGGCCTCAAAGGCCCGCAACCCGTTGAGCGAAGGCAGCCTGGTGCTCATGTTCCCAAGGATTCCCTCAAATACATGACTTTACGTCATGCGAAGTGGCACAAAGTGTCGTTTGTAGAAAGGCCTGAACAGACAGATATTAGCGGCAACAACTTAGTTATAGGAGCTGAAAATGTCCACCTGCACACATGAAACGATGACAAATCATCATGATTCGGGACTTTTCGCCCATCTCAGCGAGACCCTCCACACCTGGCGCGAGCGGGTGCGGCAGCGCCGGGAACTGGCGCAATGGACCGACCGCGATCTCCACGATGTCGGGCTGTCGCGGAGCGACATCGTTTACGAGGCCGAGAAACCTTTCTGGCGGGCTTGAATAGCAGCCAGGCCGGCGTCGCCTGCGACGGGACGCCGGCCGTCTTGTTTCGAGATTTGATGGAAGCGTGCCATGACCACCCTGCGTTTCGATGTTTTCCGGCAATATTCCGACGTTTTGCGCTCGCGCAGCGGCAGTCCGGTGACGGTTCGCTTCGCGGAGCCGCGTGACGCCGAGGAATTGCAGGAATACTTCCGCTCGCTTTCGACGCGCTCGCGCTATAACCGCTTCCTCGGCGCCAGGAGTGAGCTGTCGAGAATCGAACTCGACCATTTCGTCCATGTCGGCGAGGCCGACAGTTTCAGCGTCGTCGCGACCATGATGATCGATGGCTTCGAGACCATCGTCGGCGAGGCGCGCTACGCATTCGCCACCGGAAGTTTCGAATTCGGTCTTTCGATCGACGACCGCTGGCAGGGCCATGGCATTGGTTCAGCGCTCCTGAAGAACCTGGAATGCCGCGCTGCCGCGTTCGGCGCCGAGCGTCTGTTCGGCGACACGCTGCGTTCCAACGACGTCATGATCGCGCTCGCCAGGAAATCCGGTTTCGCGTTCACGCACAATCCGGATGACTGGAAATTGGTGCGCTTCGAAAAGCACATCGACGTCGAGCCGAAGGACATTCCCTGTGCGAGCTGGAAGCTCGCCGCCGTCTCCCGCCAGGCCTCCCCCGTCCTGGTCGCAGGCTGACAAACTGGAGCCCGGTTCTGATCGAACCGGGCTCTTTTTCTTTCCGCCGGGGCTGCTCGGGCGGCGCCGTCGAAACCGAGAGCGATCATCTGGCGTCGAACTGCGTTTGGAGGCGGACTCTTCTGCATTCTCCTCGGGGTTACAATTGCTCTTTGTCAATGGACCGGCCGCTATTGCCCGTGACTGACCAGCACATAGCGGCAAGCGGCGGTTAGCTTTGGACGGTTTTGCTTGAGGCAAGCCAGGATCGTAAGATCGCCCTGGTCCAACAGCTGACGGCAGAAACGCTGCACGTCGCGCGTGCAAGCCTTCTCCTCCTGATCGGTGCCGCTGTGAGCGAAGGCGCTCACTGAAACCGGGACGCTCAGCAAGAAGAACGCCACCAAGAATTTGTACATGATCTTGCTCCTTCGGATTTCGGGCGACATCAGCGACCCTGCGGACAGACCGCCGTTCATTCCATCACCATCGCGTGGTCGTTCCCGTCCGCGGCTGGGGCGCCGCGCAGCAGGAGGACCAGCGGGATTGCGGCAAGCGAGAGGATCATCATCAACTTGAAATCGTCGATATAGCTGATGATAGAGGCTTGCATTTGTATCATCTGGTCGAGCGCAGCACGTCCGCTTGCCGCCCACGGACTCCAGGCATGCAGAACAATGCTGTTATCGAAGGCACGATTGACCGCCGTGACGTGAGTGGAAATCGTCGCATGATTGATTTGTTGGTTTCTGATCAGCAGATAAGACACTATCGATATGCCGACTGAAGATCCGACGTTGCGCGACAGGTTGAACAGGCCGGTGCCGTCGGCCCGCTGCTCGGGCGCAAGTGTAGCGAATGTGACGGTGTTAAGCGGAACGAACAAAAATCCAAGCCCTGCTCCCTGGATGAATCCGGTTACCGCGATCGTCCACTGCGAGACGTTTGGATTCCATCCCGTCATGTCGTACATCGCCCAGGCCGTCAGCAGCAGGCCGATCAGGATCAACAGCCTTGTATCGATCCGCCCGATGAGGCGGCCGACAAGGAACATGCAGGTCATTGTGCCCAATCCGCGCGGCCCCAAGACCAGACCCGCAGTTACGATCGGATAGCCCATCAGGGTCTGCAAATAGGGTGTCAGCAGCGCCAGCGACGCGAGATAGGTTATTCCGACGATGAAGATGAACAGCATCCCCACCGAAAAATTGCGATCCAGGAAGAGTTTTGGATTCACGAACGACTGCCGCGCCGTAAGCGTGTGAACCAGGAAGATATAGAAGGCGGATACGCAAACGGTTGCCTCGACCAGAATCTCGAACGAGGAGAACCAGTCAAGTTGCGCGCCGCGATCGAGAAAGACCTGCATCGCAGCGATGGCGATGCTGAGGCTGCCGAATCCGAGCCAATCCATCCTGGCCGCCGCCGATGTCTTGGTCTGCGTCATGAAAATCGAGATGCCTGCAAACGCCAGCGCGCCGATCGGCACGTTGATGTAGAACACCCATCGCCAGCTGAATTGATCAGTCAAATATCCGCCGATCACCGGTCCCAACACCGGTCCTACCATGACCGATACGCCGAACAGGGCCATTGCCGAGCCGCGCTCTTCAGGGGTGTAGATGTCGAGCAGAATCGATTGCGCAATCGGAACCAACGCCGCACCGAAAAAACCCTGCAGCAGCCGAAAGGCCACGATCTCGAGCAGTGACTGCGCGATGCCGCAGAGCACGGAGGCCGCCACGAAGCCTGCGATCGCCACCATCAGCACGCGCTTGCGGCCGAACCGGTTGGCAAGAAAGCCCGACGGCGGCGTCATGATCGCGGCCGCCACGATATAGGACGTCAGAACCCAGTTGATCTGGTCGGCGCTGGCGGAGACGCTGCCCTGCATATAGGGCAGCGCCACATTGGCGATGGTGGTATCGAGCGCCTGCATGATGACGGCCAGAATGATGCAGGCCGTGATAGCGGGACGATTGATCGCCCGCGGGGCGACGGCTCGGTCAGGCATGATCGGATTCCGACGATCCAAACCATCCGGTCAGGAACCTCGGCAATCCGCGTTCGTGTCCGGTATCGACGCTCAGCTCGACGCTCATGCCGACGCGCAGTTGCGGTTTTCCGGGAACATTCGTGACGCTGACGCGCATCGGGATCCGCTGCACGACCTTGACCCAGTTGCCGCTGGTATTTTCGGCCGGCAGCAACGAAAAGCTCGAGGCGGATGCCGGGCTGATGCTGTCGACGGTGCCGGTCCATCGCTGGCCCGGATAAGTGTCAACCTCCACTGTCACTTGCTGCCCGGCTTTGACATAGGTCAGCTCGGTTTCCTTCGGGCTCGCCTGAACCCAGACATGATCGGTCGAGACGATGTTGAACCCGATTGCCGCCGCGGCAAGATATTGGCCGGGCTGCAACGAAGGCACGTTGGTGACGATGCCCGCGAACGGCGCGCGCACGACCGTGTGCGCCAACTGGCGCGCCGCTTCGTCGCGCGCGGCAACAGCATCCTTGTATTTGGGATGATTCTCAATCGGCGCGTCGGGGTCGCCATTGAGATTCGCAGCAAGACCTGCGAGCTGTTGCTGAAGCGAGGCAAGCTTTTGCTGCGAGTTCTGCAGCGTATTGCGGGCCGCATCATAGGTGGCCTTTGGTGTAAAGTTGTTGGTGATCAATTGCTCCTGGCGCTGGAAGTTGACCGTGTTGAAGTCGACATCCTTCTGCGCCTGTTCGACCTGGGCCTGCATGTTGCGATAGCTTGCCTGGAGCGCAATGAGATCGTTGCGCGTATTGCCCACCTGGGCCTCGGCGCGATCCAGCGCGAGTTGAAATTGCAGCCGATCTAGCTTGAACAGAATGTCGCCCTTGGCGACCTTTTGATTGTCGTGCACCAATACCTGCGTGACGATGCCGGAGACGTCGGTCGACAACCCGACCATATCGGCCTGGACGTAGGCATTATCGGTCGACATCACGGCGCCGCCGGTCACATAGAAATAGCCGCCGGCGATCAACGCCACCGGCAACAGCGCAAACATCAGCGTTCTCCGCCATGATTTCTTCGGCGCCGGAGCGTTCGCCGCTGCCTGCCGGCCGCGCGGCCCTTCTGACGGCGCGGGTTCGGGCTTTCGATCTTCCGGGCGAGGCGCCTCCGCCGTCGCCGGCCGCTCAATCGGCGTGCTGCGGTCGAGATGGTGGACATTCGTGTCGACGGCATGGGCCTTTGCGTTCCCGGAATTGCCGGGGTTGGTCCCCTTCGAATTAGCCATGATTTACTCTCTTTTGTCCCGCAACCGGCGAAACGCAGGCGTCGGTCAGATTTGCTTTCAGTGCCTGTAACGTCTTCAACAAGTGCTCGATGTCCGTGTCCGGCAATCCGGCCAGCGCCTCCCCGCGGGCAACCGCGCCAAGCCTGTGCAGCAGCGTCAGCTTCGGATGGGCGGCGGGCGTGAGATGCAGCAGCCAAACCCGCCGGTCGGACGGATCGGGACGTCGCTCCACCAAACCGAGTACCTGCAGCTTGTCGACGATGCGGCCAAGCGTGATCGGCTCGATTTCCAGCAGCTCCGCGAGGCCGCTTTGGTTGATGCCTTCATGGAGCGACAGATAGGCCAGGACCTGCCATTGCGAGCGCGTCAGGCCGGAGCCGCGCGCGTGTCGCTCAAAGCGCCGCTTCAGCAGCCGGGCGACTTCGTGCAGCAGAAATCCAAGCGTCGGAGCATTCTGTTCCATGGCGTACCCATTAATAAGCAAGCTCATGATAAGCTTAGATATGTATTTTTCAAGGTCGCACGCCATTCAAGAAGATCTCGACGACGGCCCGCCTCCGCCGCTCCAGAAGTTCCGGATCGATCGCAATGCCGTAGATGGCGAGGCGCGTGGAGTGCCCAAGCAGAAGATTAAGGAATAGGTCGGCCGTGAGTTCGGGATCGTCCACTTTGATCTCGCCACGAGCGGCAAACTGCCGAAGCAGAATTGCCACGCCCCGCACCCCGCGCAGCCAGCCATCCTCATGCGCGAGCTTTGCCAGTTCTGGAAACTGAACGGCCTGCGCCGCCAAAATTCGCTGCAAGGTGGCGCACTCCGGCATCGACGCGTGGTCGAGCATGTGCCGGCTGAGCTCATGCAGAGTCGTCGCGACACTCTTGGGATTGCTTTCAGTGGCCTGGGCCTCGGCTGCCGCCGAAAGCGGGGCCAGCCAATCTCGAATCCTGCCTCGCAGGACTGCTGCAAACAGGTCGCGCTTGTCGCGGTAACGCGCATAGACCGTCGGCTTGCTTACGCCGGCTGCCTCAGCGACCGCGTCGATGGATGTGCCGTCAAAGCCTCGCGTCATGAACAGGGTGGTGGCGACGTCGAGCAGCCGCGCGTCACGCCGCAAGGCCTCCTCACGGGTAGGACGGCCGCCCGCTCCCCGCCGGACAGGGCGTTCGGCAACATTGATTTCCCCGTTCGTCATCAAAATCTCCTTGTCAGGCGGTTGACGTCTGATATACAAACCATACCGTATCGTTTAGATAATTACCAGCGGTAAATACGGCCAGCAAGCCAGCTAAGCGCGGTGAAAGGGTTCGTCGGGGCGTTCGGGCAATAGGAATCGCGGAACTTACGGGTTCCCGATGCGGCAGCCGGTTCGGGGATCCAGCCCCCACCCCAGACCGGGCGTCGCGATGCGGCGGCCGGCCTGCAGGGGAATCGCCGTCCCTCTCCCGAGGCCGGCCGTCTGCCTCCCGCAGCAGAACGTGGCGTCTCGATGCGACAAATCCAAAGGAGTTCCCATTATGCGCGATCGCTCAGCCTTCAAACCGACGTCGTACCGCGCGCCGATCATTCTTGCTTTAGGCGGTGGCGTCCTCGCTACGGCTCTGACCATCCTCGCCTCACTTTTCTTTTGAGCGGCAGAGCCTGCAATGTTGCGCAACGACTGCAACACCGATCACGAGGCATCGTGAGCAGTGCTTGCACATCCGCTATCGCCGCTCTCGCAGGCTCGGGGATCGGTGCGGTCGCTTCATTGGCGACGACCTGGCTTACACAGCACGCGCAGGCACGCGCGGCCCTCAATCAGGAAGCTTATTTCCCTGTGAACACCGGCTTGCGTTTCTCGATGAAGGCCTGCACGGCCTCGCGGTGATCGGCTGTTGTCGTGAGGCGGATCAGGCGCTCGGCCTCGTGGTCGCGCGCGGTCGCGAAATCAAACAGCAAGGCCTCGTCGAGATTGTCCTTCATGTAGCGCAACGCCAGCGTCGGCCCGTCGGCCATCGATTTGGCAAGCGCAAAGGCTTCCGCCTGAAGCTTGTCGTCAGGCACCACGCGATTGAAGAGACCGATCCTCTCGCATCTTTCCGCATCGACCTTCTCGGCGGTGAACATCAGTTCGCGTGCCCGCGCCGTTCCGACCAGCCGCGTCAACAGCCAGGCGATGCCGTAGTCGCCGCTCAGCGCTACCCGCAGATAACCGGTCGAGATGAATGCCGACGCTGCGGCGATGCGGATATCGCAGGCCATGGCGATCGCAAGCCCCGCGCCGGCCGCAGGGCCGGCAAGGACCGCAATGGTCGGCTTGCGCACCGAGATTAGTGCCCCGGTCAGGAGACGCTGGCGCTCCTGCAAATCGGCGACCTTCTCGTCGTATGACATTTCCATTTTCTTCTTGTCGCGATGGGCGCCCATGCCCTTGATGTCGCCGCCGGAGCAGAACGCGGTACCGGCGCCGGTGATGAGGAGCACGCCGACATCGGGATTCTCGCCGCAGGTCCTGATCATGGTGCGAAGCGCCGGGGTCAAATGATCGGACAGCGAATTTCGCGCCTGCGGCCGGTTCAGCGTAATGACGGCGACGCGGTCGCGGATCACGCAGAGCAGTTCATCGGTGCCGGTGTTGATTTTTGTCTCAGTTGTCATCTTGATCTCCCGTTTCTCCGTCATTGCGAGGAGCAACGCGACGAAGCAATCCATTCTTGCTTGTTGTGCGGGCGGCCTGGATCGCTTCGCTTCGCTCGCAATGACGGGAATATCTGCCCGTCATGTTCCTAGAACTTCTCCACCCAGGGCCGCAGTTCCAGTTCCCAGGTCCAGGCGCTGCGCGGCTGCTGCAACACGTTCCAGTAGCTCAACGCGATGGCATCGGGATCGAGCATGGAATCCGGCCGATCGGGCGCCTCGGTGCGAGCCGCGCTGCGGATGCCACCATCGATGACAAAGTGCGCGATGTGAATGCCCTGTGGCGACAATTCGCGCGCCATGCTCTGGGCGAGCCCACGCAGCGCGAACTTGCCCATCGCGAACGGCGCCGATTGGGGGTAGCCCTTGACGCTCGCGGACGCGCCAGTAAAGAGGATCGCGCCGCGCTTGTTGGGCAGCATTCGTTTTGCGGCCTGTTGCGCCACCAGGAAACCGCCGAACGCGCTGACCGCGATCGCGTTCGCGACATCCGCAGCCACCAGCTCGAGAAAGGCGCCGCGCGCCCGCCCGCTGGCATTGTAGACGACGAGGTCAGGTGTTGCGATTTCGCGCTCGACCAGGCCGAACAGCCGTTCGACCGCTTCAGGCTCGGTAGCATTGCAGGCAAAGGCGCGCGCGCCGGTCTCGCCGCAGAGCGCGCCGAGCTTTTCGATTTTCCGCGCGGCGAGCGCGACACGAATGCCCTCGCGGGCGAACAACCGCGCCAGCGATGCGCTCAAGCCTTCACCGGCGCCGACAATAAGAGCGGTCTTGTATTTCGGCGTTTCCATAAGCGTATTCCTTGTGATGACCTCTACCTATCTAGGCGCGCAATCCGGCAAGGCAACCTGCTGCTTCCAAAACAGGATCGAGCGCGTTTTTGTCGGCGACCTCTGCATATTTGGTGCGCAGCATGGCAAGCGACCGCGCGTGATATTTTTGCGGTTTTTGGGTCCAGACCTCTTCGCCGAGCGTGACGCTGAATTCTTGCCTGCCTTCAGCAAGGGCTTTCTCGTTGGCGAGCGTCCACGGCATAAATCTTCCCCCGACTTGCCTCGACAGGATCGGCGCCAGTGTCGGCTTAAGCGTGGACCATGCTTCGAATGCGCCCTCGGCCCGTGGCCACAGCATCCGGTGCACCCAGTCGAGCAGCCGCGGCGCGTTACCTTCGATCAGGGCGCCTGCAGTCGGGTCGGTCCAGAGCTCGTAAAACTGCCCCCAGAGCCCGAAATCGCCGAAAGCCGGCCGCGCGCCGAACAGATAGGGCCGCGTCGAAAGATGATCGTTGAGCAAGCCGAGGATGTCCTGAAAGCCCAATTCAATCTGCGACGCGGTCAGCGCATTCGAGCCGACGAACCAGACCCGGTCGGCCATGCGGGCCCGAATTTGGCCAGCGAAGGCTGCATGCTCCGCTTCGCTCGCCTTGGGGTCGCGCATGCGCGCGATGCGACCGGCCGAACAGAGCTGGTCGACCTCACGGGTCCAGCGATAGTGAAACATCCATTTGTTGCCCCACTCGTCGCCGAATTCCTCGATCAATGCGGAAACAAAGCGCGCCACCGGGTCGTCGGGGTGGATCGTTGGCTCCCGATGAAGTCTTTCGATTCCGTCGATGATCGGCGTGGAATCCTGGATGCCGGTCCCCTCTGGCGTAATCACCAGCGGGATGATCGGCATCCTGGCATGTTTCTCATACTCCGCCTGGCTTGCCGCGTTGCGCAAAACCCATTGATGCGGAATGGCCTTATATCGAAAATAGGCGCGGACCTTGACCGAGTAGGGTGACATCTCGGCGCCGATGATGCGATATCCGTCCGCCAAAGGGTGATCCTCCGATGATGTTCGTTGACGGCTTGATCGCCTCTACATCTGGAATGATCTACATCATCTAAAACTGCATGTCGAAGAGATCGGGTGATGGGCGAACAAACAAGAGATCACAAAATGCAACAGCGCACCGGACATGATGTGACAGCGGCAGCCGACCGGCCGGGGTTGATGGCGCCGGATACGTCGGGAATGAATTTCTACCGCGCCGATCCGGCGCTGACCGACCTCTTGCGCATCCATCTGCCTGACCGGATCTTCAACCACATTGAATCGCATCTCGACCGGCTGGGCGGGCTCGCCGGCGGTTACCTCGACGAATGCGCCCGGCTCGCCGATCGCCACCCCCCGGTCCTGCACCAGCGCGACCGTTTCGGCCGCGACGTGCAATGGATCGAATATCACCCGGCCTATCGCGAACTGGAAAAGGCCGCGTTCGGCGAATTCGGCATTCACGCGATGTCGATCCGCAAGGGCGTTCTGGGTTGGCCGGACAAATATCCTGTCGTCGCCAAGCACGCCTTTACCTTCCTGTTCAATCAGGCCGAGTTCGGCCTCGGCTGCCCGATCAATGTCACCGATGGCTGCGCGAACCTTTTGGCGAATTTCGGCAGCGATGCGCTGAAGGCGAAATATCTCGACGGCCTGACCGAGACCAACATGGCGAAGCTGACGCAAGGCGGCCAGTTCATGACCGAGAAGGAAGGCGGCTCCGACGTCGGCACGCTCACGACGAGCGCCGTGCAAGAGGGCGATCACTGGCGGCTGTCGGGTGAAAAATGGTTCTGCTCGAATGCCGACGCCGAGGTGGTGATGCTGCTGGCGCGGCCGCGCGGCGCAGAGGGCGGCACCCGCGGCGTCGGCCTGTTCCTGATGCCGAGACGCCTCGATGACGGCTCGCAAAACCACTACCGGATCGTCCGTCTGAAAGACAAGCTCGGCACCCGCTCGATGGCCTCGGGCGAGATCAAGCTCGAGGGCGCGATCGCTTATGCGGTCGGAAACCTCGATCGCGGTTTTGTGCAGATGGCCGAGATGGTGAATTCGTCCAGGCTTTCCAACGGCGTCAAATCGACCGCGCTGATGCGCCGCGCCTATCACGATGCGATGACCGTTGCAAGGAACCGCTCAGTGTTCGGAAGCCGTATCGTCGATCTGCCGCTCGGACGGCGGCAATTGATGAAGATCGCTCTGGCAACCGAGCAGGCGCTGTCGATGAGCTTTCTGACCGCCGACGCGCTCGACCGCGCGGAAGCCGGCAGCCAGGATGCCGCTGCGCTATTGCGGATCCTGACCCCGATCTTGAAATTCCGCGCCACCCGCGACGCCCGAAAGGTCTGCGGCGATGCGCTCGAGATGCGCGGCGGCATTGGTTACATCGAGGAATTCGCAACCAGCAGGCTGTTGCGCGATGCCCATCTCGGCTCGATCTGGGAAGGCACCGGCAACATCGTCGCGCTGGATGCGTTGAAACGCGCAGTCGGCCGCCATGGCGCGGATGGCGCGCTCGCCGCCGATTTGCATGCAAGGCTCGACGACTCCGCCGCCGTGCCGCAGGCCTGGCGCGACCGTTTGCACGGTCTCACCGATCGCGCCATAGGTTTTGCGCGCGAGGTGGCAAGCCGCGCCGAAAAGGAGGCCGAGGCGCGGCGCGCTACCAGCCTGCTCTATCATGTCGCAAGCGCGGTGGGGCTCGCCTGGGAAGCCCAGCGCATCCATGAGCGGCGCGGCGATGCGCGCCGGCTGCTGTTGTCGCGGCTGGTGGTCGATCACCGGCTTTCGGCCGGCGATCCGTTCCGGCTCACGGAAAATGCGACGCAGGCCGCGATCGCAGACCGTCTGCTGGGCGAGCCTCCGGTCGGGATGGCCGAGGTTGGCGAATTGCTGGTCGCGGCGTAGGCTGAAAACCGAGAATAGAACTCGGTTGAGAAAAACAAGATGATAGGGAGCACCCGATGAAGGCCGCCGTCCTGCATGAAGTCAACAAGCCCCTGGTGATCGAAGACGTCAGCCTGCCCAATCCCGGCCCGCGCGAGGTCCTGATCCGCACCGCGGTCGCCGGCCTTTGCCACTCCGACCTGCATTTCATGGAGGGGCTCTATCCGCATCCGCTGCCCGCGGTGCTCGGTCACGAATCGGCCGGCGTTGTCGAGAAGGTCGGCTCCGACGTCAATTATGTAAAACCCGGCGATCACGTCGTGACCTGCCTGTCGGTGTTCTGCGGCACCTGCGACAATTGCACCACCGGCCGGACGGTGTTGTGCACCGATACCACGGTAAAAATGCTTCCCGGCGCCTCCAACCGTCTGTCATGGACGCGGCCGGAGAAGCTCAATCAATTCCTCAATCTCTCGTCGTTCGCCGAGCAGATGCTGGTGCACGAAAACGCCATCGTCAAAATCAAGAAAGAGATGCCACTGGAGCTCGCCGCGCTGATCGGCTGCGGCGTCATCACCGGCTACGGCGCGGTGGTGAATACCGCAAAAGTCAGGGCCGGCGAGAACGTGGTGGTGATCGGCTGCGGCGGCGTCGGCATGGCCGCGATCAATGGCGCCGAGATCGCGGGCGCCGGCCGCATCATCGCGGTCGATACCAACCCCGCCAAGCTGCAGCTGGCGACCAAGCTCGGGGCGACCGACATCGTCGATCCCAGGAACGGCGACGTGGTGCAGCAGGTGCGCGATCTCACCGGCGGCGGTGTGCATCATTCGTTCGAGGTACTGGGCCGCAAGGAGACCGCGGAGCAGGCCTTTGCGATGCTAGCGCCCGGGGGAACGGCGACCATTGTCGGCATGATCCCGTTCGGCCAGAAGATCGAGCTGCACGGGTTCGACTTCTTGCGCGAGCGCAAGATCCAGGGTTCTTCCATGGGCTCCAATCATTTCCGCGTCGACATGCCGCGGCTGGTGGAATTCTACATGCGTGGCAAGCTGCATCTGGAAGACTGGATCTCGGCCAAGCTAAAACTTTCTGAGATCAACGAGGGCTTTGCCAGCATGAAGGCCGGCAAGACCGTGCGCAGCGTGATCATGTTCGATGCGTGACGTCGTTCCGGGGCGCGCGGCACGCGCGAACCCGGAATCTCGAAGTGATGGGCACCAGATTCCGGGTTCAGCCCTGCGGGCTGCCCCGGAATGACGCTGGCGCGTCACCGCGACACATGCGCCGAGACCGCAAGCCAGCGGCCGTTCTGCCGCGCCCAGCAGTCGGTATAGCGCCCAAAGGCCTGTTTCCCGTCCGCCGTGGTGTAGCTGGTTGCGGCGTGGATGATTGCAAAATCGCCCATGATACGAATCTTTACGTCACGGGCTTCGAGATTTTTGATCGCCACGGGGATCGCGGTCTGCTTGAGAAAGCCGGCGCGATCGACCAGCGTCTTGTCGGGATTGGAGCAATAGAAGTCGTCGGCGAGAATTTCGTCGAAACGCTTCACGTCGGAATTCTGGACGGAGTTGACGTAATCGCGATTGAGGCTCGTCAGTTCAGCGAGATCGTTTCTCATGGTTTTCCTCTGATCCTTAGCATTGAGGCGACTCTAATCACCGAACATCGGCGGCGCAATGAAGCAACCGTATTCGCCCCCTGCTGCCACCATCGTGTCAGCAGCCGCCCGCTCGATCAGCCCCAACCAATTTCAGCCGCGTGCGATCTTCCAGCCAGGTGCCGACGATCCAAACGCCGATCGGCAATCCTCGTCGCTTAGACCAAGCGGGATGGCGGACGACGGCAGGCCGGGCAACGTTCTAACGGAAAATTAGGCAAGGCAATGTAGCAAATGTCGAGAATTTAAGCGTTTTGCGCGATCTTGGGCATTTTGACATGGGGATTCCAAGCTTTGCCGGAATTGGCGGTCGGATCCGCTTCGGCCTGCGCTCGCAAATATTGTCGTTGGGGGTGAGCGGAGTAGCGATGATCGGCGCGATTTACCTCGTGAGCCTCCAGGTCGAAGCGAGAAGCCAGCGCAGCGCGGACGAGCTCGCCACCCTGGCTTTGCTGACAGGGAAGGTTTCGGAAGGCTTGCTGCAGGGGCGCGAGCTCGCGACGCAATTCCTGCAGAAACCGGACGACAAGAAGATCGCAGCTCACAACGAGATTGTGAATTCCACGGTCAGTTACCTTCCTGAAATCGAGCGCCTCTCCGGCGCGCTGACCGAAGACGATCCGATCCGGAGGGCTGGCTCGTTCCGCGCGGCCATCAACAATTATACGACTCGCTTCGCAAACGTGGTATCGGCGCAAAAACTGATCGGCTTCAACGAAGACGACGGTCTGCAGGGTAAATTGCGGAGCGCGGTCCATACCGTTGAAGGGCAGCTCAAGAAATACGATCAGCCGCGACTGGCCGTGCTGATGCTGATGATGCGGCGCCACGAGAAGGATTTCATGCTGCGCGGCGATGAGAAGTATGGCGACGAACTGCGCAAGCGCGCCGATGAGTTCTCCGCCGAACTGAAAAAGGCCGATTTGCCCGCCGAGACGAAGGCCGAGATCAGCAAGCTGGTCGACGTCTATAAAACGAGCTTTCTCGCGTTCATGGCCGGCCAGAGCACGCTGACCGAGGAAGCGGCCGACCTTACCCAAATCTACGATCGCATGAGGCCGACGCTCGTTGCGGTACGGTCAGCAACCGACCAACGGCTCGATTCGATCAAGACCGAGCTGGCGTCCGTGCAGCGGTATGTGTCCTGGTCGATCTGCATCACGGCGCTGTTGGCGGCGGCACTCGCACTGCTATTCGGACGTTGGCTCTCCACGCCGCTCGTCAAGATGGCGAGGGAGATGGAGGGTCTCTCGCAGGGCGACCTCGACAGCAAGATCGAATCGATCGATCGTCGCGATGAGATCGGCATGATTTCGCGTGCGCTATCGGTGTTCCATGCAAAATTGTTGGAAAACCGGCAGCTTACGGCAGCGCAGGCCGTGGTGCGAGAACGCGCCGAGGCGGACCGTCGAGACGCAATGCTGCAGGTCGCCGATCGCTTCGAGCGAGAAATCGGTAAATCGATCCAGACCCTATCGACGGCGTCGGTCGACATTGAAACCGCCGCTGGCACCCTCACCAAAACAGCAGAAACCACTCAAGTGCTGTCGGCGACGGTAGTTGCGGCATCCGAGCAGTCGTCGGTGAGCGTCCAATCGGTCGCCGCCGCATCGGAACAAATGGTTTCCTCGGTAACGGAGATCGGTCGGCAGGTTCAGGCGTCGCAGCAAGTCGCCAGCGCGGCCGTGCAGCAGGCAAAGGAGACGAATGTAAGAATAGCCGAGCTGTCGCAATCCGCCGGGCGAATAGGCGAAGTCGTCAAGATGATATCCGCCGTGGCAGAGCAGACGAATCTGCTGGCTCTCAATGCGACGATCGAGGCCGCCCGTGCCGGCGAGGCGGGCAGGGGCTTTGCCGTCGTCGCCTCCGAGGTAAAGGCGCTTGCCGGCCAGACCGCCAAGGCGACGGAAGAAATCAGTGCGCAGATCGCGCAGATGCAAACCGCGACCCAACATTCGGTCGCCGCCATCATGGAGATTGGTAGTACAATTACCCACATCTCCGAAATCTCTTCAGCCATCGCGGCAGCCGTCGAAGAACAAGGCGCGGCGACGCAGGAAGTTGCCCGCAACGTCCAACAGGCGGCGCAGGGCGTCACCCAGGTGGCCGGCAGCATCGCGGAGGTCAATCGTGGTGCGGCAGATACAGGCGCTGCAGCAGAGCAGGTGCACGGCTCAGCTCGCGAGCTGCTGAACGAAAGCAATCATCTCAAGAGCGAGGTGGAAAAGTTTCTGGCATCGGTGCGGGCGGCCTGACCCCGCGAGGGATGCTGCGGCGAAGCACGACTTGATATTTCCACCCGGCGAGGCCTGCGAGCGCGGGACGACGATTCCAAGATAAAGTCATCTCGCTCTGGACCGCTATTGCTGTTGCAGCGCAGGCAACATCCGCTGCATGACGCGATCGCGGAAAACGAAAAGGTGGGCCATCGCCGCGGCCACATGAAGGCCGATCACGACCAGCAACGTCCATTCCATGGCCTGGTGCAAGCCGTCGATCGCCTTCCCGGCCGCCGCATTGTCAGATGCCAGCATCGGCAGCGGCGCGAGATAAAAGAACCACATCGACCAGCCGCGGAACGACGCGAACAGCCAGCCGGTGAAGGCCGTCGCCAATACCAGCTCGTAGAGCAGCCAGTGCACGGCCTCCGAGATCAGTCGCTGCCATGGGGGAAGCGAACTCGCCGGGTCGACCGGATGGGTGAGCCGCCATGTCAACCGCAGGACGATGGTGGTCAGGATCAAAAGTCCAATGGAAACGTGGAACGTCATGGCGATGCCGGGCTTCATGCCGCGATGAACGTCGGGCATCAGCCAACCGATCGGATATTGCGCCAGCAGAAACGCCACGACGAGCCAGTGGAACACCTTCGCGGTGGTCCCGTATTGCAGACGATTGGTCATGATTTCCCTCCGGGCCAGATTCCGCGTCGACCTCACAACGATTAGGCCGCCGCCTGCTTTATTCCAGCGCGGGTTGATTTTCTTCCGCCGACCGGTTGGACGCGGGCGTCAATTCGCCTACGCTGCCCCGATCAGAATGCCGACCCCAAGCACGATGACGCCGCCAAGCACGATCTGGAAGACCGCCTGCAGGAACGGGGTGTCCATGTATCGCGCGCGAATGAAGGCGATCGCCCATAATTCGAAAAACACCACGACGCCTGCGATCGCTGTCGCGATCCAGAACGCGTTCGGCCATGCATCCGGCACCAGATAGGGCATCGAGTGGCCCAAACCGCCGAGCGCGGTCATGATGCCGCTGGCGGCGCCCCGCAGCCAGGGCGAACCCCGCCCGGTCAGCGATCCGTCGTCGGACAAGGCTTCGGCAAATCCCATGCTGATGCCGGCGCCGATCGAGGCGGCTAGTCCAACCAGAAATGTCTGCCAGTTCTGATGGGTCGCGAAGGCTGCCGCGAACAACGGCGCCAGCGTCGATACCGAGCCATCCATCAATCCGGCGAGGCCCGGCTGCACATATTGCAGCACGAAGATGCGACGCCGGGTCTTGTCTTCGGCTTCGCGCACATCGGGACTCAGGATCTGGTCGGTCAGCTTCGCCGCGAGCTTCTCGTGGCCCTTTTCCTCTTCGGCGAGATCGCCGAGCAGACGGCGAACCCCGACATCCTCGGCGCGTTCGCTGGCCTTGGCGTAGAAGCGCTCGGCTTGCAGTTCCATCGTCTCGACCTCCTTGCGGATCGTGTCGAGCGACAGATTTTTCGTCAGCCAGATCGGACGCCGGCGCAGAAATCCCTTGACGTCCTCGCGGCGGATCGGCGGCAGATGCGCGCCGAAACGCTGCTCATACAATTCCAGCAGCCGATGCCGGTGGCCGCGCTCCTCCTCTGCCATCTCCTCGAACACCTTTGCGGTGTCCGGGTAGCGCTCGGCGAGGTCTTCGGCGAAGCTCATGTAGATACGGCTGTCTTCTTCCTCCGAGGAGATCGCAACGGCCAGCACCTCGCGCTCGGTCAAATCAGCGAAATTCTTCACGGGTGGCGCCTTCTTCAGATTTAGAATGGTTCTAAATAGTTATAGAAGACCGCGTTTCCCTGGTCAAACCGTTCAGCGCCTGGCGTGCGCCTTTTTCAGGAATTCGAGCAGCAATCGGCTGACCTCCTCCGGCTGCTCCTGCTGCACCCAATGGCCGGCGCCATCGACGAGATGACAGCCGAGCATCCGCGTGCATGCAGTTGTCTGCATCGTCTCGAACACGCCCGGACGCTGATAGGTGCCCCAGTCCTGCCGGCCCGAGATAAGGCAGGACGGCACGTCGATGGTCTTGCCCGACCAGGTCTGGAGTTCGGCGTTGAACGCGCCCGAGGTGCCGCAGCGATACCATTGCAGGCCGCCCTGGAATCCAGTGCGGGCATATTCGGCGCTGTAGAAAGCAAGCTCGCAGTCAGGCAGCCATTTGTTGGCGGCGATCGCGGCGGCATCAGGCATTTCCGCGGCAACCGTCTCGGCCATGGTCTTGCCGAGATCCATCACGTAATAGGTCGGCAGTTTTGCAAGCTCTCCCGCCGACCATGTTTTGAGTGGATAGGGCTTGTTGTCTTTCCAGTCCGCGCTCTTGTGATGGTAATAGGCGCGCAGGAAATCGTGCACGCCTTGCGGAGCGCGGTGCATGTCGGCGTTTGCCTCGCGCGTCGAATAGTACCATTGATAATGTTTGCGCGGACGCGGCAGCCCTGCGAGCTCGCGGTGCACCGGGTCTTCCGGCTGCGGCTTTGTGGGCTTATCCGCGGTGTCGAACGGAAGCGACGGCGGGGCTGCGAACGGCGCGCTCATTAGCGCGACCGATCGAAATACGTCGGGCCGCAGCAGCGCGCACCACGCGGCGACCGGACTGCCGAAATCATGGCCGATCACCGAGGCCACCGAGCTATGGCCGAGCGCCGAAACGAGGCCAAGCGCGTCACGCACCAAGTTGGTGAGCCGGAACGGCGCGAGGTCGCCGTCATAACTTGCATCCCAGCCGGTGGTTCGACCATAGCCGCGCTGATCCGGCGCGATCACATGGTAGCCGGCGTCCGCCAGCACCGGCATCACCTTGCGCCAGCTATAGGCCAATTCCGGAAAACCGTGCAGCAGCAACAGGCAGGGCCGGCCGCGCGTCTCGAAGCCTGCTTCGAGCACATGCATGGTGAGGCCGTTGATGTTCTCGACGTAGCGCGAGCAGATTGTCGAGGGGAGCGAAATATCGGGAAGGGTGGCCACGAAAGGGTGAGTCATGAGTCATGGGCGTCCTTAACGGGGCGAATAGTGAGTAGTGAGTAGCGAATAGGGAAGAAAGGACTTCGCCCTTCACCTACTCCCTCGTCGCTACTCCCTATTCGCTATTCGCCTCACAGCCGCTCCACGATCGTCACGTTGGCCATGCCGCCGCCTTCGCACATGGTCTGCAACCCGTAGCGCTTGTTGCGCTGTTTGAGCGCGTTGACGAGCGTCGTCATCAGCTTGGTGCCGGAGCCGCCCAAGGGATGACCGAGCGCGATCGCGCCGCCATTGACGTTAAGCCGTTCGGGGTCGGCGGCTGTCGTCTTGAGCCACGCCGTCGGCACCGAGGCGAAGGCCTCGTTGACTTCGAACAGGTCGATGTCGTCGATTCCCATGCCGGCCTTCTTCAGCGCGCGCTCGGTCGCATGCAGCGGCGCATCCAGCATGATCACGGGGTCGCCGCCCATCATGGTCATGTGATGGACGCGCGCCATCGGCTTCACACCCAGCGACTTCAGGCCCTTTTCATTGACGACCATCACGCCGGAGGCGCCGTCGCAGATCTGGCTTGCGCTCGCCGCGGTGAGCTTGCCGTTCTCGACGATCAGCTTGACGCCCTTGATGCCGTCGAGGCTGACGTCGAAGCGGATGCCTTCGTCGATAGTATGGGTGTCGGTCGATCCGTCGGCGCGGGTGATTTTTAACGGCACGATCTCGTCCTTGAAGCGGCCGGCTTGGGTCGCCGCAATCGCGCGCTGATGGCTGTTGTAGGAATATTCGTCCAGTTGGTCTTTGGAGAGGCCGTATTTCTCCGCCATCATCTCCGCGCCGGTGAACTGGCTGAACACGATATTCGGATAGCGGCTCTCGATGTTCGGGCTCTTGTAATGGCCAAAACCGTTCTTGGCGGGGAGCTGCGAGGCAAGGCCCATCGGCACCCGTGTCATCGACTCCACGCCGGCGGCGATCACGCAATCCATGCTGCCCGACATCACGGCTTGCGCGGCGAAATGCAGCGCCTGCTGCGACGAGCCGCACTGCCGGTCGATCGAGGTGCCGGGCACGCTGTGCGGCAACCTCGAGGCCATGATGGCGTTGCGCGCGATGTTGTTGGACTGTTCGCCGGCCTGCATCACGCAGCCCATGATCACGTCCTCGATCTGAGCCGGATCGGCACCGGTCCGTTCCACCAGGGAGTCAAGCACGGCGGCGGCGAGATCCGCCGGATGCCAACCTGAAAGACGTCCACCCTTGCGGCCGCCAGCGGTGCGCGCGGTGGCGACGATATAAGCCTCGGCCATCTCTTCATCTCCCTGATTATTGTGGGTTGATTTGAATGTCGCGGCGGATTTAAGTGGCGGCGCGGGATTTAGTCAATCAATCAATTAACTCTTGAGGTGGACTGCCTCTTCGGCTTATCTGCGCCCGGCCTTTCCGCAGCAGACGGTCATGGGATCACAGTTGAATACCAGCGCAACGAACAGGCTTCCGGCCGGCAGAAATAGCACCGCCGAGAAGCTGCTGGTCGCCGCAAGCAAGCTGATGATCGAGCGCTCCTCGATCGAGGTCTCCTTGAGCGACATCGCCCAAAAATCCGGCGTCAACGCCGCGCTGGTGAAATATCACTTCGGCAACAAGGACGGTCTCTTGCTGGCGCTTTTGGCGCGCGATGCCGCGACCGAAGTGTCGAGCCTCGAATATCTCCTAGGCCAGCCGATCACGCCGACCGCCAAGCTCAGGTTGCATATCGCCGGCATCATCCGCGCTTATCACCGGTTCCCCTATATGAACCGGCTGATCCATTATCTGTTGCATGAAACCAGCGCCGAGGCCGCCGACGAGGTCTCGAAATTCTTTGTCGCTCCGCTCCTGGGTTTTCACCGCCGCCTGCTTGCGGAGGGCATCGGGCGCGGCGAATTCCGCAACATCGATCCGGTGCTGTTTTACACCAGCCTGATCGGCGCCTGCGATCATCTGTTCTTCGGCCGCCACGCGATGTCGCGGGCGACCGGCATTGGCCCCGTCACCGATGAGGTCTGCCGGGATTACATCAAGCATATGGAAGCGCTGATCTGCGGCGGGATATTGAGAAGAAGCGAACAGCGAATAGGGAATAGCGAATAGGGAAGACGAGTTCGGAGCTTCGCTATTCGCTATTCGCTATTCACAAGTCTAGAAAAGAAACGCCCAAGGAGAGTTTCGACATGCAATTGAAAGACGTTGCCGTTCTCATCACCGGTGGAGGCTCGGGCCTGGGCGCCGCCACCGCACGCGCCATGGCCGCCAAGGGCGCCAAAATCGGCGTGCTCGACCAGAGCAAGGAGAATGCCGAGAAAGTTGCGGCCGAAGTGAAGGGCGTCGCGCTGCATGCCGACGTCACCGACGAGGAACAGGTCAAGGCGGCGATCGCCAAAGCGGAAAGCGCCCATGGCATCGCGCGCGTGTTGATGAATTGCGCCGGCATCGGCGGCTCGCAGCGCATCGTCGGCCGCGATGGCGTCTACCCGCTGGCCAAATTCGTCCGCATCATCAACGTCAACCTGATCGGCACCTTCAACTGCCTGCGCTTGTTCGCCGAGCGCCTGGTCACCGCGGAGCCGATCGGCGAAGAGCGCGGCGTCATCATCAACACCGCGAGCGTGGCTGCCTATGAAGGCCAGATCGGCCAGATCGCCTACGCCGCCTCGAAGGGCGGCGTGGTCGGCCTGACCTTACCGGCAGCGCGCGACCTCGCCAGCCAGAAGATCCGCGTCAACACCATTGCACCGGGCCTGTTCCTGACGCCGCTCTTGATGGGATTGAACGAAGAGGCGCGCAAAAGTCTCGGCGCGCAGGTGCCACATCCGGCGCGGCTCGGCGATGCCTCTGAGTACGGCAACCTCGCAGTGCATATCGTCGAGAACCCGATGCTGAACGGCGAGACCATTCGTCTCGACGGCGCGATCCGCATGGCGCCGCGGTAACTTCTTTTCCCCGCTCCCCTGTGGGAGAGGCTGGCTCGAATG
>Ga0210401_10002113_pt1 | contig 22242 bp, 22 predicted proteins | sample IncBWH32MmetaG_FD_150866 | JGI IMG/M metagenome (GOLD analysis project Ga0210401, IMG submission 150866) | Forest soil microbial communities from Barre Woods Harvard Forest LTER site, Petersham, Massachusetts, United States - Inc-BW-H-32-M | ecosystem: Environmental > Terrestrial > Soil >... | reverse complement strand
GTCCTCCGCGAATTTTCTCTGCGCGCTCTGCGTTGAAAGCTTTTTCCCTTAGGACCCTCTGTGTACTCTGTGGTTGATGAATTTCGGTCCTGTGCCGATCTAGCTCCGCGGGGCGTGAAGCTTGATTCCCAGAACGCCCGCGTAGTTTTTGAAATCTGGATCGGTCGTGAAGATGGGCCAGTCCCGCGTCGCGCTAATCGCACAGATCATCGCATCCACCACGGAGACCGCAATGCCCTTGGCTCGGCAGGCATTGCGGCTCTTGGCGGCAAACTCATAGTCGGATGTTTCCAGCACCTCGTCCGGGAACGAGTGCAACGTGGTTCGCAACTTCTCATATTGGTCCGGCGTCTTGATCCCGGAGAGAAGCTCCTGCCGAATCACCCCTAGAATGCGCGCCCGCCCTTCTTTCACGAGCTCCACAAGTTCCGTCACCAGGATCTTTTCCGGGCTGCTCAGATTGCGCGTTTTTCGTCGGAGGGCCAGCGACCAAATCGATGTATCGACGAGGGTGTTCACATTCGTTTCAACCTGCGCTCGCGTTTGTAGTCGTAGTCGTGCTGATACTCGATCTTTCCAAATAGCGACAGGATTTCCTGCTGCTTATGCCGCCGAATGTACTCCTCCAGTGCCGCATTCACGGTTTCCCGTTTCGTCCTGTGCTTTCCCAATTCCCGCGCCTCCTCCAGGAGACGGTCATCGATCGCAAGGTTCGTAGCCATTCGAAAGCTCTCCTATGGTGATTATACACAGATGACTGTGTCATACAACACACATTGGTATGTGTAATAAAAAGGAAGGGAACCGGGACTACTCGGGTCAGACCATAAATGAAACCATCCGCCTGAGCACCAGCGTATTTCTGAGAGCCGGTGCCCCGCCCCGGGCCAAGCGCCCGCTCCCCAGGTCAGGTATTCTGACCAGGGACTTTTCATCATGCGCTACGAACGAATTTTCGAACTGCCCAGCCCCGCCGGCAAAATCGAGCTAAAGATTCAACAGGGCGGTGCGGGGCGCTTCTACATCATCGCGTCCTTGCCGGACACGCCCCATTCCAACGAAGTCGTCCTCTCGGTACCCACCGAATTGGCCGACGCTCTCACCAACGCCATCGGCAAAGCCGCGGACTATTCGGGCGAATAAGATTCGGGGGAATAAGAAAGAGGTAACCAGCTTTCCTCTGCGCGCTCCGCCCCCTCAGCGCTCTCTGCGTTCCAAGATTTTCTCGCTAACCCGTTCAGATCCGCGGACGCAACGATTTCCCCCGCTCCGAACGAACATTTCTTGCACTCCCTCCGTATACACTCTAGGGCTATCGAACTGCCCGTGCGTTCGTCTAAGCGGTGGAAACCATCTAGCTGAGCAAAAGTCCCGTTAGCCACCGATTCAGTTCGCTCGAGGAGACACAGTATGAAGAAAAGAATTGCCGGTTTTTCCATCGTGATCATGGCCCTGCTGATCGCGCCCTGGGCGCTGGCGTCGGAACAGGGACATTTTGAGAAAACCTTCCAGGTAAGTGGGGCAGCCGATTTACAGGTGTTTACCCATTCCGGCGACATCACGATTCGCAGCGGACCCGCGGGTAGCATCAAGGTAATCGGCCGCATCCATGTGGGAGACCGCTGGTTCAACGGCGGCAGGAAATCGGAAGTCGAGGAGATCGAGAAGAATCCCCCGCTGCAACAGAGCGGCAACAGCATTCGCATCGACTATGTGAATTACCACGACATCTCGGTGGACTACGAAATCACCGCGCCAGCCGATACCAGGATCCGCGCCAAGTCCGGCTCCGGCGATCAGACAGTCGAAGGCATGCAAGCCGGACTCGATGCAGAGACCGGTTCCGGAGACGTGAAGCTGGACAATCTTTCTGGCGACATCCGGATTCATACCGGTTCCGGCAACATGCAGGCCCGCGGCGTCGCCGGAAAATTTGAGGCACGCGCCGGCAGCGGGGACATCACCCTCGAGGAAAAAGCCAAAGGCGACGTGCGACTCGACACCGGCTCCGGCAACATCGAAGCGCGTGGCGTCGACGGCGGTGTCTTCGCGAGCACCGGCAGCGGCAATGTCCGGCTCGATGGCGTGCCCGCAAGCAACTGGGAGGTGAAGACCGGTTCAGGAAATGCCGAACTACGCCTGCCCCAACAAGCATCCTTTGACCTCGATGTTTCCACCAGTTCCGGCAACCTCACCGTCGATCATCCCGTGACCACCACAGTGCAGGGCCGAGTAGAAGACGTGCATAAGTCCATTCACGGCAAGGTTCGCGGAGGCGGCCCAGAAGTCAGCGTCCGCACCGGCTCCGGCGACGTCCGCGTCGATTGATTAGCATCTGCGGCGGGATGGACGCGAAACCGCAAACAATCCTCCCGCCGCATTTCCTTTACCTCCCGGGCCCGCGCTTTATGCCCCGGCCTGAGCTCACTCGTATTCCCCGGCCCGAGTTCACTCGAATTGTCATCAGAATTGTCATCCTGAGCGAAGCGAAGGACCTGCTTTTCCTCTCAGCGCGCCACAGCCGTGTGCCCCGGGTTCACGTCTATTCTTTTGGACGCTAACCTGGGATTCCCCGAAGCTCAATCGTCGTCCCTCTGCGTTTTAAGATTCCGCACTGTTAACTGGACTCCCTCCATGAACCTCCGCGCCCTCTGCGTTTTAAGATTCTGCACTGTTAACTGGATTCACTCCGTGAACCTTCGCGTGTCCTGGGTGGTTCACACTTTCGTTTTTCTCTGCGTTCTCCGCGGACGTTCTCCGCGCCCTCCGCGTTTTAAGATTCTGCACTGTTAACTGGACTCCCTCCATGAACCTCCGCGCCCCTGGGTGGTTCACACTTTCGCTTCTCTCTGCGTCCTCCGCGGACGTTCTCCACGTCCTCTGCGTTTTAGGATTTTGCCCTTTTAACTGGTTTCGTTCGTGAATGCTCGTACCCTTCGTGGTTCACGTCTTCCGGTTTTCTTTGCGCCCCTTCGCGGCCTTTCTTCGCGTCCTTTGCGGTCAAAAGCTTTGCTGACTGTTCTCGGCGAACTCTGCGCTCTCAGCCCTGAGCCTTCTCTGTGAACCTCTGTGTCCTCTGTGGTGAGAGCCTTTGCAAATTACCACAAATGCTTGCAACGATTTAGCTTGCCCCGACCGCAACAATCCCCAAAAGCCTGGGTTCAATACGTCCAGAGCGGCCTGAAGGCTGCCGAAGTTGAAAACAGCGCAGAGGAGATATCCATGAACATCAATACTCGCATTGCCCTATGCGGCGCAGCCCTGGCAGCTCTGATCTTGCCTGCGGCAGCGCAGACCGCGAATCCGCCGGCGAATCCACCCACTATCAACCAGCGCAAAGAGAACCAGCAGGACCGCATCGCCAACGGCGTCGGCAGCGGAGAGCTCACCGCCGGCGAAACCTCGAACCTCGAGAAGAAAGAATCGAACCTCAACAAAGAAGAGAAACTGATGCGCAGCGAAGACAACGGCAAACTCACCGGTGCCGATCGCAAGGTTCTCAACCAGCAGCAAAATCAGCTTTCCAATCAAATCTACAAAGACAAGCACAACGCCGCCGTGCAGAACACCAATCCCAAGAGCGAAGTCGGCAAGCGCGCCGAGAACCAGCAGGACCGCATCGCGCAGGGAATCAAGAGCGGCCAGTTAACCGCCGGAGAAGCTTCGAACCTCGAGCACAAAGAAGCGGGCATCAACCGCGAAGTGCGCACCGACCGCGCCGCCAACGGGGGCAAGCTCACCCAGCAGGAGCGCGCTCAGGTCAACCGCCAGCAAAACCGCGTGTCGAACCAGATCTACAACAAGAAACACAACGGACGCAGACAGTAGCGGTCGTCACAGACAAATACTCGTCAAACAAAATAAAAAACGCCCTCGTTCGCGAGGGCGTTTCTTTTTTCCGATGGATCTACTTTACTGAACTCTTGTGGGCGAAGTAATACCGCTTCTCTTTCCCCCACCCTAGCACTCGCGCCTGGTGTAGCAGCTTTCGTTCGTGCGCCTGCATCTGGTAGACCTTCTCCCATTCAGGAATCCCAGGCCTGCGAGTGCGATCCGTATGCCCCCGACGCGCCATCCGGTCTTGCAAGGCTCGCGCCGCGTGCTGGTATAGGTGCTCGTACTCCCCGCGTTCCGCCCGAGGATCGAAGCGGACTCTTGGCTCATACATTCCCCAATTCATTGCGGACCTGCACTCCCCAGCCTACATCCGGAACCGTGAGTTCGACTGCGTGGAATACCAATACGATAAGCTCTTCGATCCCCGGCAAACAAGACCAATGCTCGGTGCCCCAGGTTCGCGTCCGTCCTTTGGCCAACCTGGGATTCTTCGACCTCAATCACTCCTCTTCTTCGTGCCCTTCGTGCTCCCTTCGCGATCGGAGCCTGCCCTGAGCGAAGTCGCAGGGCGGTCAAAAGCCCTTCTCTGCGCCCTCCGCCCCCTCCGCGCTCTCTGCGTTTTAAGATTTTCTCCACAATCCCCAATCGCTGCAATTCGTCCTCATTGAGCCCTTCGGCCACAGTTTCCCACGCGATGCGTTTTTCTTTGCGTCTACAGCGACGAGAGCAGCGTCTATACACGCAACTCCCACAAGTCACGAGGCCTTTCATGATCGCTCGTATCTGGCGTGGCACGGTCCGCGAAGCGGACAAAGACATCTACCTCGAATATCTTCAAAAAACCGGGCTCAAGGAATACGCCGAGACCCCTGGCAATCGCGGTGTCTACACGCTGCGCCGCATCGCCGACGGCAAGTGTGAATTCTTGCTGCTCACTTATTGGGACTCCTGGGAGGCCATCAAAGCCTTCGCTGGACCAGACTATGAGAAGGCCGTCTACTACCCCGAAGACGACAAGTTTTTGCTCGACCGTGGCCCAACAGTGGAGCACTTCGAGGTGTTGCAGTCCTGACAGCGCCCCGGTACGCTCGCTGGCATGTAAGCAATGCTGACGAATGTCACCGATCGAGCTTTTCGCCAAGCGGTCGTTTGTGCCCGTCGTGGTTCACGTCTTCCGATTTTCTTTGCGCCCTTTGCGGCTTTTCTTCGCGATCGGAGCCTGTCCTGAGCGAAGTCGAAGGGCGTTCAAAAGTTCTTCTCTGCGTCCTCCGCTCCCTCCGCGCTCTCTGCGTTTTAAGATTTTCTCGACAACCCCATCTCGCACCAATCGCAACCAGCACCACCTCACCGTAACCCATTGACCCATAACCACATTGCTTCCTTGACAAAACATTACAAATTGCAATATAAACATAGCGATTTGCCATATGACGCTCGGCGAAAAAATCCGCTACCTGCGCGAGGTGGAAGGTTCTTTGCGCGAACTCGGACGCCCCATGACGCAGCAGGAAGTCGTCCGCGCGGTCCACGACGAACTGGGCAAGAGCATCAGCCAGTCCTACTTGTCACAGATCGAAGGAGGCTCGCGGCGCCACATGACGCAGTCGTCGCGCACGCTGCTGGCGAAGTTTTTTAAGGTGCATCCCGGCTTTCTGGTGGATGACCCCGAGGGCTATCACACCGAACTCACCAGCGACCTGCGTACCACCGAAGGCAAGCTCGATGTGTGGTTGCTGCAGGGTTCGGAGCGTTTCGTGAGCGACCGCGAAGTGAGCGACGTGCTGATCAAATGCGCGCGCCACAAGGACACACGCAGTTGTTTTCTGTTGCTCGGCGCGATTCTTGATACGCCCGGTCTGGCCGAGCGCCTGCTCGAAGCGCTCGATCCGGATGCGGTGCGCAATCATCGCCAGCGCAAGACCACGGAAGGGAGGCGGGTGCAATGACCTGGGCAGATTTTTATCTGATCTGTTTCGCGGTCGGTTTTGCCTTCAGCCTGATCTCGTTCGTCAGCGGAGGCACGCGCTGGCGCCTGCATCTCCCGCATCTGCCCCACGGCGGTGCGAACGTTCCGATGGGCGGACATGGCATGGGTGGCCACGGCATCGCTGGCCACGCTCCGGTCGCAGGTCATGGACAAGTCACGACAACCGGAGCTCAAGGAACTGTCGGCAAGGGACCCGCGCGGGCCACAGTCGACGCGCCGCTCTCGCCGTTCAATTTTGTGACCTTCACCGCGTTTCTGGCCTGGTTCGGAGGGACCGGCTACTTGCTGACACGGTATTCGAGCATTTGGTTTGTGCTGGGACTGGGCGTTGCGATCACGAGCGGATTAGTGGGCGGTGGCATCGTGTTTTTGTTTCTCAGCAAAGTGCTGACCTCCGAGGACGAGTGCCTGGATCCGGCCGACTACGAAATGGTAGGCGTGCTCGGTCGCACCTCGATCTCGATCCGTGAAGGCGGCACCGGCGAAATCATCTATTCGCAGGCCGGCACACGCCGCACCTGCGGCGCGCGCAGCGAAGAAGGCACCGCGATTCCAAAAGGAGTGGAAGTGGTAGTGACACGCTACGACAAGGGCATCGCCTACGTGCGACTGTGGACCGAAATGTCGGGTGAAGAAGTTCCGGCCCCCTAAATGTGATTTGTCATCCTGAGCGAAGCGAAGGACCTGCATTAATCATTTGTCATCGTGAGCGAAGCAAGGCGGCAGCGAGCGAAGGGAGGCGACAAGTAAGCAATGCGGGGCGGCAGCCGAGAGCAGCGAAGGGGCTGCTTTAAATCATTTGTCATCCTGAGCGAAGCGAAGGACCTGCTTTAAATGATTTGTCATCCTGAGCGTAGCGAAGGACCTGCTTTTTCTGGTGGATGACATGACTTCGATCGCGAGCTTCGTATCAGGGTGCGACAGTCGCGCCGCAGAGAGCGAAACGCAACCGCGCCTTTAGGTGCTGTTTGAGAATGCACAGGGAAGGGCACGGCTTCAGCCGTACCGTACCGAAAAGAAGTAAAGGGGCTTTAGCCCCTGAGGCCATCATGAACCGCAAGTCTTTCGCCGTCCTGACCGCATTGATGTGGCTGGCGCTCCCGCTGACCGCCCTGCGCTACGCGCAAGTCTGGGACCAGCTTCCCGCGCGCATGGCGACGCACTTTAACGCCAGCGGCCAGCCCAATGGCTGGATGCCGCGCGAGACATCTCTATATTTCGCACTTGGTCTGACAGCTTTTCTTCTGGTCATCTTCACGGGCCTGGCCATTGTGATTCTCAGGCAGAAGTCGACGCCCGACAAATCTTCGTTTGCGCTGCTTGCCTTCTTTTACGCCATTCTGGGGTTTGTGTTTTACGTGAACAACGGAATTCTCGGCCACAACCTGACGGGAAATCCGATTCCGATTGCCCCCTTGCTCTTGAGCGTACCACTCGCGATTGTTTGGTTCGTCGTGATCTATCTGCGCGGGCAGCGCGGACCGGCGCTTCCTGAGGGCCAGGTGCTGGCAGAAGAGACGCACGGGTCGCGTCTTTTCGCGGGCGCTTTCCTCTTGTTTGCGGTCCTGCAATTCTGGATTTTCGCATCGATCGCGACTGGGGCTCGTGTAGGCATCGGACTGCTCGGCGTCGTGTTTCTTCTGATTGCTGCCTTCGCCTGGCGCGGGTTCCGCTATCGCTTTACTTCCACGGGCCTTGAGATCAGCGCGTTCGGATTCCGGCTGCGCTCGATTCCGCAATCCCAGATCGCGAAATACCGTCCGGAAAAATGGACAGCGCTGCGCGGCTACGGCATTCGCGGCGTGGGCAACACGCGCGGTTATGTGTGGGGAAATGACGTGGTGCATATCACGACGCTCGAAGGCGAAGTTTTTCTGGGCACGGACGATCCGGCGCGCCTGGTGCGCGATCTGGACCAGATGAAGCAGTATGCGCATTCATAACGGTCTTACAGTTCGGTCCGAGTTGTGAGAGGAGGCGGTATGTTCAACAGCAGTGGAGGGATTGAGTTCTGGGTCTTCATCGGCCTGATGGTATTGGCCGTGCTGTTCCTGATGACCTCGATTGCAAGGCTCTACCGCAAGGCAGGGCCGCATCAAGCGCTGATCGTCTACGGATTCGGAGGCACGCGCGTGGTTGTGGGTCACGGAAAAGTTGTTTGGCCGATGGTGCAGGTCTGCCGCGAACTTTCGCTGGAGCTGATGTCATTTGATGTAGCTCCGCAGCAGGACTTGTACACCAAGCAGGGCGTTGCCGTGACCGTCGAGGCGGTTGCGCAGATCAAAGTCAAATCCGACACAGAGTCGATTCTGACTGCATCCGAGCAATTCCTCACCAAGAGCGACCAGGAGCGTGAAGGACTGATCCGGCTGGTGATGGAAGGTCACCTGCGCGGCATCATCGGTCAGCTCACCGTGGAAGAGATCGTGAAGCAGCCGGAGATGGTCGGCGAGCGCATGCGCGCCACCTGCGCCGACGACATGAGCAAGATGGGGCTGGAGGTGATTTCGTTCACCATCAAGGAAGTGCGCGACAAGAACGAGTACATCACCAACATGGGCAAACCCGATGTGGCGCGCATCAAGCGCGATGCCGATGTGGCAACGGCCGAAGCCGATCGCGATACCGCGATCAAGCGGGCGCTGGCTCAACGGGAGTCTGCCGTGGCGAAGGCACAAGCGGATCAGGAACGCGTGCTTGCTGAGACGCTATCGCTCGCCAAGCAGGCCGAGGCGCAGCGCGATCTTGAGATCAAGAAGGCGCAATACCTCGAAGTCACCAAGAAGCAGCAGGCGCAGGCCGACAAGGCCTACGACATCCAGGCGAACATCATGCAGCAGCAGGTGATCGCCGAGAGCGTGCGCGTGCAGCAGGTCGAGAAAGAAGGCCAGGTCAAGGTGCAGGACGCCGAGATCCTGCGCCGCGAGAAAGAGCTGATTGCGACTGTGCTGAAGCAGGCTGAGATCGAGCGTCAGCGCATTGAAACGCTGGCCATGGCCGAGAAGCAGCGGCTGATGTCGGAGGCCGAAGGTCAGGCCTCATCCATCCGGCAGCAGGGCGAGGCCGAAGCCGAGATCATCTTCAAGAAGGGCGAGGCGGAAGCCAAGGCCATGAACGTGAAGGCCGAGGCCTTCCAGGAATACAACCAGGCGGCGGTTGTCGACAAGTTGATCACCAGCTTGCCCGACGTGGTGCGCGCGCTCGCGAGTCCGCTCGCCAATGTCGACAAGATCACCGTGGTCTCCACCGGCAACGGCGATGCCGCCGGGCTGAACAAGATCACCGGCGACATCACGAAGATGGCGGCCCAGGTGCCCGCATTGTTCGAGACGCTCTCGGGCATGGACATCCGCGAGCTGCTCGGCAAAGTCCGCCAGATCGGCGACAAGGCAGAGAAACCGTCAGACAACGGAGGGAAGAAGTAGCAACAACGGGTGGCCCGTCCTTGTCCCTCCGTCTTTTGGAGGGACAGGGCGGGATTTTCGAGCACGCACCGAAGGATCTGGCTTATGACGGCAGCAGAAAACAAGTCGCATCCCCTGGGCCTCAGCATCGTGATCGGAATCGCGATCGGCACGCTGGCTGCGATTCTCTCCGGTCACGTCGCGGTCTGGCTCATTGCGGGAATCTTTGTGGGCATCGCGGCTGGCGCCTCCATCGGCCGCAAGAAATGTCCCGAGTGCGAGGCGAGAGAGCATGCAGGAATGAGAGCTTCGAGCTACCAGCGATGAGCTGACGCAGAAAATCCCCGCCCTGTCCCTCCAAAGAGCGGGAGGGACAAGGACGGGGCACCCGATTATGGCTGACGGCTGATAGCTGATAGCCAGAACCAAGAACTGAGAACCGAGTACCGAGTACCGAGTACTGATTTCCAAAGGAGTCCCATATGGCATTACTCGAGCGAGTTTCCACATTAGTCCGAGCGAATCTCAATGATCTGATCGACAAGGCCGAAGATCCGGAGAAGATGATCAAGCAGGTGATCCTCGACATGCAGAACCAGCTTCTGCAAGTCAAGACGCAGGTGGCGATTGCCATTGCCGACCAGCACCTGCTCGAAAAGAAGCAGAAAGAAAACGAAGACAAGGTGGGGGAATGGATGCGCAAGGCAGAGCTTGCCGTCGATAAGAAGCAGGACGACCTGGCGCGCGCCGCGCTTCTGCGGGTGGAAAGCTACCGCGATTTGAGCGGCAGCTTCGCCCAACAGGTAACGGATCAGAAAGCGCAGGTCGAGAACCTGAAGACCGCTTTGCGGCAGCTCGATCAGAAGCTCGCGGAAGCAAACGCCAAGGCCGATTTGCTGATCGCGCAACATCGCCGCGCTCGAGCCGTCGGCAAAGCCAGCGACGCGCGGATCAACATCGGCAACGGATCGAAAGCCGCTGCCTTCGATCGCATGAAGCACAAAGTCGTGCGCGAGGAAGCGGTGAGCCAGGCGAAGTCGGAAATTGCCGTCGACGACGTCGAAGACCGCCTGGCCGCGCTCGAGAAAGAAGACCGCATCGAGCGGTTGCTGGGAGAGCTGAAGGCGAAGCGGGGGGCGTAAACAGAAGCGTCAATTATGTGTAGGGACAGCCGCCCTCGGCTGTCCGGGCGAGCGTAGCTCGCCTGAAATTTAGGCGAGGGCGAGACGCCCTCGTGACAGCCGGCGGGACGCCGGCGCTACGCCTGCAATTTTGGTTGTCGTGGGTTGCTTCGTTGTTGTTGTGCCCTTTCGACCTCCTGTCGAATCCAGCGTTCTTCCTTGCTTGCCCTTCACTTTCCAAGAAAAGCGATGTGGAGTGATCACTCCCGCTGCGAGGTACACGCCCGAAGGCGGGGCCTCCCTGCTCAGATGTCGGCGCGGTCTCCCTCAGGTCCGGTTATGGCCGCAAGCCTCCGCTCGGTTCTGCCTAGGACGTACGGAACGGCTCCATCTCTGGTCCCTAATTTTAGAATATCAATTGGCATAGGGGAAATGGGACAGTTTTGCTAGAAATATATTTGCCGCGGAATGAAGCAGGTGCGGGGAAATTGGCGAGTTTGGGGGCTTGACAGCGAGTGGTCCGTGGCCAGTGGCCAGTGGTCAGTGGGCAGTTTACAGGTCACAGATGACAGGGGACAGGGGGCGGTCCTCGGTTTTCAGTCCCCGTTCTCAGTTCTAAAATCCCCATGCTAACGTCGCACAGAAAGCGCCGTTCGGATGGGGCACCCGCGCAGTTCTCAGTGCCCGGTACTCAGTACTCGGTACCCAGTTCTAAATTCGGGGCTCCAAATTCGGGGACGGTACAATGTAGCGGGGAATTTATGCGCAAGATATTCCATTTCGATTCTCCCGCCGATCCTTACGTGGCCGATGCGGCGGTGTTGTGCTGCTTTGACGCGCGCATCAGCCAGGCGGTGCGGAAGTTTCTGCGCAAGCAGGGGATTGAGCGTCCCGACATGATCATCGTGGCCGGGGGCGCCAAGACGCTGGCTTCGCCGCGCAATGATTTCGAGCAGGACTTCATCCTGGAACAAGTCCGCATGTCGATTCGCCTGCACCAGACCCGGCGCGTGCTGGTGATGAGCCATTCCGATTGCGCTACCTACGGCGGCCTCGCCCATTTCAAAGGCGACCGCGCCGCCGAGGCGGAGCATCACCGTGCCGAACTGTATCGCGCCGCCGAGCTTCTAACGACGCAGTTCTCGGACATCTCCGTCGAACCCTACTTCGTGAAGTTTGATGGAGTATGGGAAGTTCTTCCCGAGGCCAAGGGAAACAAGAAGCGCCAGCCGGCAAGCGCGCAAGCGAGCTAGCGGCGGCTGAAGCCGCACGGCTTTGGTTTGTCTGTTGACGGCGCGGCTGAAGCCGCACCCTGATACAACCTGCGTCCTGATACGAAGTTTGCCCCTGATACAACAACTGTGTCCTGGCTGTGGTCCGCCAAGTGTCATCCCCGCGTCGCGGCCCCCGCATGGGTGGCCTACGAACCCAGGTCGCGATCCAACTCCGACTAACTAACGCCCACTACTTGCTCTGTACCAGGCAATACTGACCGAGTCTTTCGCCGGGGTCGGAGCCGGCTGACTTCCGGTACACCTCGGCGTTGGCGCAGTCGTACATGCCGCGGTTCTTGGGAAGGCGCACCATCATGTAGTCTCCGGGATCGAGGACCGCGCATCCGCTCATGTCCTTGTTGCACTGCAAATCAAAGGAGCTCTTGCCGTCCTGTACGGAAAGCACCACGACTCCGTTGTTAACTTCTTTACTCTTCACCGTGATCTTCTGCGCTTCCGGCTGATCCTGGCCCGACAAAGCGGGCGGCACGATCAGGATCACCAGAACGAGAGTCGCGATGAAGAGAATCAGCGTTTTCATATAAGTGCCTCGTTCCTTGGCCGGGGGAGCGGCCGATGTTGCTTGCTTTCCCCAGCCGGACTCAGTAGAGACGGAAGTTCACCTCCACGGCGACCTCCACGGCCACCGCGACGCCGTCCTTGCGAGCCGGCTCAAATCTCCAGCGTTCGACGGCTTCAATGGCTTTTTCGTCGAGTCCCATGCCGAGCGAGCGCTCGACGCGAATGTCGTGCGCGCGACCGTCGGGGCCAACCACCAACCACAAGAGGACGGTGCCCTGGTGCTTCGCCTTGCGCGCCTCCTCCGAGAACTCGGGATCAGGCGTGTACACAGGGCGGGGGGCGAGTACCCCGCCGCCGACGTGATAGGCTCCGCCCCCGATGCCGCCGCCCCAGCCAGCCCCGACGCCCGGACCACGTCCCGAGCCAACGCCGCCTCCGCTGCCTGAGCCGATCCCGCCTCCGGAGCCGGTGCCGTTCGAAGAAGGACCGAGAACAGTGGAGAGCGGATCTCCGAGCGCGCCCGTGGTCGGATAGGGCAGGCGAATCTCGGGAGGAACCACAACGGTCGGCTCGATTGCGAGCTTGGGATCTTCATTGCGTACGATCACACTGGGAGGCGTGAATTGCTCGCGAGCGAAGCGGGGAAGGATTCCCCTGGAGGCGGCCAGTTTGTCGCGATCGCCGCCGCCACCGCCTCCACCGGAAGCCGACGCGGAAGCAGGCAGGACGTAGGGGCTAGCATCGGGGACAAGCGCGATGACCTGCTGGCGAATTTCCTGGCGATGAGTGGCCACGAATCGGCCAGAGACCAGCAACAGCGCAGCGGCCAGGGTGTGCACCACGAAGGAAAACACAAACGTGCGTCCTTTTCGTCGGTAGAGTCCGTAGCCTTCGCCGAACAGCGTGGGCAGAATTAGCGGCTCGGCCGCGGATCGTACCGCGGTGCTGGGTCCGATGTCAGACGTCGAGCTCAAAAAGTCCGGCCTCCACGGGCCGCCAGGCGCGCACCTGCACGGGTCCTTCGGGTTTCTACGAGAGACACGAAGTCAGGTTAATTGTCACGCCGATGGCGTGGCGGGGCAGTGACACCGATCACCGGTGAGCTGTACACGATTGTGGCCAGGTGCCCCAGGTCGATGAATAGCCGTTGCGGGTAATTTAACGACACTTATCAGCGGCTGAAGTCGCTTTCTCTGATCGAGGATGTGCGGCGCGCCTGAAGGCACGCCCTGATACGAAGCTTCAGCCGGGTGCCCCAGGTTCGCGGTCGTCCGCTAACCTGGGGAAGTCCACTCCTCACCGCCGACCGTTACCGGTACCACGCTGTGCGGGAGAAGGATCCGTGGACATCCAATCTCCATAGACTGTCGCCTAGCAGGGAACGAAGTCGTCGCGGCGGACCCGGAATGGTTTGCTCTTATTCCAGGTTAGCGCCCAAAGAACGGGCGCACACCCTGGGGCACCCGGCACCGGGTTCATATAATCAGGGTAATCGGTGGCTTGATACCTGAGTTAGAGAATGTCTGGAAGCATCCTTGCCCGGCCGGGGGCTTGATTGTCTACGCTCCGACTTCGCGGATTTTGGCGAACAAACGGCGCAAGCTGGTGAGAACGCCGATCTCACTCACAACCGCTGGGCAATTCGCTAGAGCCTTCTCCTCCTAGGAGTACTTCACCCTATACTGGAAAGAAATTGGAATCAGGGGGGTTCGCTTGTTTACCGACCTCCGTTAGAGGACACGTAATGGCCGCGCTGATTGATGCTATCAATGTCAAGCGTAAGACGTTGTTTGAGCTTGAAAACACTCCTTTCTGTTGCCTGGAAGCTGAGGTGAACACGCCTACCGCTCGTGGCGGCCAGACCCTGGTGCGCCTAAAGATGCGCAACCTCCTTACGAACGCGGTCTTTGAGAAGACGTTCAAGGCAAGCGACAAATTCAAGGAGCCGGACCTGCAGTCGGTACAGGCTTCCTATCTGTATAGCGATGGCGATGGTTCTCATTTTCTGGACCAAGAGAGCTACGAGACCGTCACCCTTAACAGTCAGATGGTCGGGGATGCATTGGACCTTTTGATCGAAGGCGCATTGATTGAGCTGCGCAAATACAACGGCAATCCGATTGGTTTAGAGCTGCCAATGTTCGTTGAGCTGGACGTTGTCTACACGGAACCCGCGGTTCGGGGCGACTCGTCGGGCGGCGGGACCAAGACAGCCCGCCTGGAGACGGGCCTGGAAATCCGCGTGCCCCTCTTCATCAAAGAGGGGGAAAAGGTGAAAGTGTCGACCGAGAACAGGGAGTTTGCGGGGAGGGCATGAATCAGTTCCAGATCAATGCCTGATGGTTGGCGAAATATTTCCATAACACCAACGATGCCGATAGTAGATCGGTCAGATCATCGTTACGCGGGCACTCCGACACCTTGGCCGATGCCGAGCGCACGCAGGTCGATGAACAGCCGCTGGGGGGTAATTTAACGACACTTATCAGCGGCTGAAGCCGCTGTCGATCCGCGTCTACTCCGCGTTCGACGACGGGAACGTAATCCCCCAGAAATTCTTGGCTTTTTCGTCCTGCTCGAGAAACTCGATGGCGTAGGTCGGAATGCCCTGAAATGCCGCCAACTGCGCGACCACGCGCGCGCTCACCATGGTGCCACGCTGATTCTTCACTACCACCGTGGATCCCACCAGCAATTCACGCTGCAGCTGGACGGCGGCTCCGTGGCGGTTCAGGCTGGTGGCTTTGGCGGGCATCAGGTTGAAGGCGCACCGCATCCGATCTTGCCCAGAAAGCGAGATCCGCGCATGCAAGGCCATGCGGCTGCTGCGTCGCTTCGAGGTCTGGCTGCGGCCAGCGGGCGGCGTGATTCGACCGGCTGCTGGTGCGATGCGACCAACTGGCGTGAGGATTGGGTTCGGGCGATGCGGTTTCAACGGGCGCTGCGGGGAATTGAGATTCATAGCTGATTGGAGAACTTAGCTTCACTTTGCAGTGATGGCAATGCACGCAAGTCACCCTGGTTGGTTACCCTGCTAGTGCATTGAATCCGTGCCGTTTTGGCTGCAACGTTCAGAGACGTACCGACCTGCGAAATGGCCAATCTCTTGGCTGCGCTCCATCAAGAAAGCGGTCTTCTTCGGCTTCGCTCAGGGCAAGCTTTCGCTGCGCTCCATCGAAAAAAGCAGGTCCCCTTCGGCTTCGCTCAGGGCAAGCTTTCGCTACGCTCAGGATGACAATTTAGAGAGGGAGGGCAATTTTAGAATTAGGGGATCGGTCTGAATATGAATAAAACGGCAGACGCCAGACCGTAGACGATGGCGCTGATCAGCAGTGCTTTCCGACTCGGTGTGCAGGAATTCGAGTCTTTCTCCACGCCGCCATTCTAGCGCTAGGGGGCCTCATCTTACTTTACCGCCCGTAACGTGGCAGAAGCGTTACTCGATTTCCTCGTCACTCCCCTTGGGCACAAACGGCAGCGTTTCGCTGGCTTCTTCGCCCCAGTCGAGCGACAACGTGCGCGTGGTGGTTTCGATCTGGTCGAGTTCGGGGATTTCTTCGGTGATGGCGGCGCCGAGTTCGGGGAACTTGCGCGCGGTGACCATGACGCGGCTCTCCATGGAGCCGGCGGCTTTGTTGTAGGCTTCGACGGCGCGGTCGAGGCCCTTGCGCAGGTTCTCCATGTGCACCGCCATGCTGCGCAGGCGGTCGTGCAGCTCTTTGCCCAGCATGCTGATGTGCTGCGCGTTACGCGCCAGCTTTTCCTGGTTCCATCCGTAGGCGACAGCTTTGAGCAGCGCGATCAGCGTGGTTGGCGAGGCCACGATAACCCGCTGGCTCACGCCTTGTTCGATCAGCGAAGGATCCTGCTCGAGCGCGGCGCTGAAAAATGTCTCGCCGGGCAAAAACATCACGACAAATTCCGGCGTGGATTCGAACTGCTCCCAGTAGGACTTCGACGCGAGCGCGCGCATGTGTTCACGCACCTGGCGCGCGTGCTCGCAAAGTTTCTCGCGTCGCAATTCGTCGTCGGAGGTCTCGACGGCCTCGAGATAGGCCTGCAGCGGCGTCTTCGCGTCGACGACGACATTCTTGCCGCCGGGCAGTTTGACGACCAGGTCGGGGCGCAGACGCCCGTCGCTGGTCGAGATCGTCACCTGCTCATCGAAGTCGCAATAGGACTGCATGCCCGCGATTTCGACGACGCGCTGCAACTGGATTTCGCCCCAGCGTCCGCGCACCGCGGGAGTGCGCAGCGCTTTGACCAGATTGCCGGTCTCCGCCTCCAGGGCTTTTTGCGTGCCGATCAGCGATTGCACCTGTTCGCTGAGAGTGCCGTACGCCTGGCTGCGTTCTTTCTCCATCTGCTGAATTTGAACGTCCACTTTGTCGAGAGATTCCTTGATGGGGGTAACCAGCGTCTCAACGGCTTTCTGGCGGGCATCGAGATCGCCCTTGGCTTCGCTCTGAAACTTCTCGAGGCTGGCCTTGGCGAGCTGCAGGAAGGACTGGTTGTTGCTCCGCAGCGCGTCGGAGGCGAGCGCCTGAAAAGCTTCACGCAATTCGGTGGTGGCGCGGTCGATTAACTCGAGCTTTTCTGACGCGGCCTCGCGTTCGTGGACGAGCGTGGCATCGAGTGCGGCGGCTTGCTCACGCAAGCGTGCGTTGGCTTCCTGCAGGCGGGCGAGTTCGGCGCGGGCCGTGGCTAACTCCTTTTCCAGCAGGGACAAGCGGGCTGCGGCGCCGGCCGAGCGCGAACGCAGGGCGAGCCAGGCAAGCACACTGCCAATCAGCCCACCCAGAAGTACGGCGGTCCCTTGATCGATGGCCATTGGTAATTAGCTGAGGTCGATTGTAGGGGCTAGAGTGGCTGTGGAGCAAAGCAGAAGTTTGCGCCTGACCAAAACTCCTCCCAGGGGCTGAAAGGTGGGCACATTCAGATGCTTCGGGCCTTGATTACCGTCACGCTTCTCCTGGCATCCGCTTTTCCTGCGGAACAGCCCAAGGTGAAGCCGGCGGCCGCCAAGAGTGATCGCGCTTCCGCCCCGGACTACCAGCCCTCCCAAAGTTTCGATCAAGAAGCCGAGCAGCAATTGCTGGAAATGGCGAATCAGGCCCGCGCGCAAGCTGGAATCCCTCCCCTGCAATTCGATGATGGTCTGGTGAGCGCTGCCCGCGCCCATGCGCAAGTGATGGCGCGAGAGCAGCAGCTATCCCACCAGTTCGATGGCGAGCCCTCCCTCCCCCGTCGTTTGTCATCGGCCAGCCCACTGCATCTGGACCGGGCTGGCGAGAACGTGGCGCTGGATAACAGCCCGAGTGGGGCACATCAGCACCTGATGTTGTCCCCGCCGCACCGCGAGAATCTGCTCGATTCCAGTTACAACGTCGCGGGCTTCGGCGTGATCCGCTTGGGCGACCAACTCTACGTCGTGCAGGACTTCGGTCACAGTCTGCCGGCTTACTCGACGGCGCAGACCGAAGACGCCATTGCGGACGCGGTTGGCCGGGCTCGCCGAGGAGCGCACGAGGCTGCTTTGACCCGCAAATCCGATGCTGCGCTCACAGAGGCGGTGTGCTCGATGGCGCGGGAAGACCGTCTGGCGACCCGATCGATGCACGAACTGACACAACACTCGCTGGTCGTCAGCTACACCAACATGCATCCCGAGGTGTTGCCGGAGGGCGCGTCTCGCATGATCGAGGACCGGGGCGTGAAGAATTTTGCGGTGGGCGTCTGTTACGCGCGCACCGATACCTATCCAAGCGGCGTCTACTGGGTGGGGCTGCTGTTCTACTAGCCTCGCGGACTGGCCCTCTGGTGGCTGGTTGCGGGGCTGAACTATTTTGGTACCAGTGGGTAGATCTCAGCGAAAGCACGGTTTGCGGAAACATTCCGCCGGGTTAAGATTGAGATTATGGCCAAGAAAACTGGAATGAGCGATTCGTCCCTGTGGATTTTGGCAGTGGTTCTGGTAGTGGTCGCCGCCTGGATGTATTTCAAGTAAGCAGTACTCAGTACTCGGTACTCAGTACTCAGTATTCAGTTCTCGGTTGCCGGTTAAGTTCGTCCAGTGTGACTGACGAACCAGGCAATCAAGATCGGCGACCTCAGGGAATCGATTCCGCAGAACGGCGGCAGCCCATGTCTGGGGTGCGCGAGACGGCCTCGTCTTGCCGTCTGGACTTCGTGCCGTTTCTGCCTGGCTTTGTGCTACCCTCAAAGGCACAAACCTCTCCCCGCCCACTTCGCCGGCCCCCAAAATGGACGCCGCGTCGCACATCCGCATAGGCACTGCCGGGTGGTCCTATAAGGACTGGGACGGTGTGTTCTATCCACCCGAAGTGCAGCGCAAGAAAATCCACGCGCTCGAGTACCTGGCGCATTTTTTTGATGTCGTCGAGATCAACACTTCCTTCTACGGACATATCCGGCCCGAACTGGCGAAGCTGTGGGTGCGCAAGATCGAGTGGAACCCGAACTTCGTGTTCACGGCGAAGCTGCACCGGTCGTTCACGCACTCTCCACTGGCGGTGATGGAACCGACTTCGGCGGCGTCGATCCGGCCGACGGATGAAGACGAAGCCAAGGCGCGAGAGGGACTGGATGCGATCGCCGGGGAAGGGAAGCTGGGTGCGCTCCTGATTCAGTTTCCAGTATCGTTCAAGAACACCAGCCTGAATCGCGAGTACCTGGAACGGTTGCTGCGGCAGTTCATCGAGTATCCGCGGGTCGTCGAGGTGCGGCACGATAGCTGGGACAACGAGGAAACGCTAGCGGCGTTCGCGAGGCAGAACGTCGCGTTCTGCAATATCGATCAGCCGACGATTGGAAAGTCGCTGGCGCCCACCGAGCACGTGACGTCGCCCGTCGGGTACGTGCGGCTCCATGGCCGCAACTACAAAGACTGGTTCAACAGCGACGACCGCAACGACCGCTACAACTATCTCTACAACGCGGATGAACTGGGCGGATGGAAAGACAAGATTGATTCGGTTGCCGAAAAAGCCCAGACCACTTACGTGATCACCAACAATCACTATGAAGCGAGGGCGGGCGCGAATGCGCTGGAGTTGAAGTCGATGCTCAGCGGGAAGCGCGTGAAAGCGCCGCCGGAGCTGTTGGAGACGTATCCCGAGCTGAAGAAGTTCGCGGACCCGGATTATGGGGCGGCGGATCCGAATCTGTCGCTGCTGGCGTGAGAGACGAATTCACCACAGAGGGCACGGAGGAAGGCGCGCCGGGTCAAATCACCCGGCTCGCAATTATTTCAATTGGCTAGTATACAAGTGCATCCGTTGTTGATCATCGCTGCCTATGAACGTGAAGCCATTAGGGCCGTAGCAGCCTAGCAAACCGGGATAGGTTCTTTGATCGCTCGAAGTGTACGAGCTGACGGGATTGCCCTGCAAGTCGACCTCTTGAATAACCCCTAGGTTCGAGTGGTTTCCCAGAAAGCTGATTGCGAGCTTTCCCTGGGCAGCCTTGATGCTTTGTGCTGCCAGCCCGAATTCCGGTGACGCGATTTGTATTTTGCGGAGGAGATCTCCGAGGGGCGAAATGACATAAACGAGAGCGGGGGAGGCGGCACGCAAGAGGTAAGCGTTTCCATCCGACGCGATCGCAACGTCCCCATGAACAATGAAGTTATTTCCATAGTCCATGTGGTCGGGTCGGAAATTTGCCTCTCCAGCCTCGGCGCGTTTCCTCGCGTCTTCATCCTCCGGCTCATATACCTTTTTAACCAGTTCCCCCTTCGGGGAGAAGATAGCGGAGAAGGGGGTGCGATTGGATGGCCCTCGGATTCCGCTCAGCAGAAAGTTCCCGTTCTTGAAAGTCCCAATCTGATAAGGGGTGAAATACTCGGTGTCGAGCTTCACCTTGGACTCGAGCGAGCCGCTATTGGAGAAGACCAGGACATAGAGAGCACGCTGAGACCCGGCTCGGGCCGCAAGATAGACTCTGCCATCGTTGGCAGCGAAAAAGGCTACGGCGCCAAGATCTGGCGCTAGATCTGCGGCGTCGGTAACCCTAAATGAGGCTGCTAACTTGCCATTTGGGCTGACTTTCCGTATGGGAACCATGTCTTGGCGCTGCCCTCGTTGTGCGGACTCCGGGTTAAGCAGCCGGAGATAGACATTCCCGTCCGCATCGCACCTCGCCTTGCCAGCCCAGCTTCCTGTGAACGCCACTTCGACGTCCTTCGTTATAGGTGGAGGCTGTGTGGTCTGGGCTTGGGGATCCTTCGTGCTACCAGTGTCGCTTTGAGCGTGTGTCGTCAAAGAAAGCTGGCAGACCAGGATGATCAGGAAGATCACGCGCCTCATTGCACACCTCCAAAGTCTCTTTGTTTGTCGCTTGGTGTTTGTACTGGGCACTTGGGCGTCCACCCAGAGACCCGCTGGAAAATGAGGCCGCGCTCGTCAAGGAAGTGTGGAGCACTGTCTGTCGCAGTCCCTGTCTCGAACGAAAGCGGGCTTTGCCCCGAGGTGCTCACAAACGCGAAAAAGACATCGTAGGCAAAGCGTCCGTCACTTGACTCGCCGTCACTAGGGTCTGGGTTCACAGCAGCCTGATAACGAAACTGATTGCCGAATGCGTCTGTTCGCCGGGACTCCCTGTACCGCAAGGCCAATGAATAGACCCCTAGTTCGGGAAGGCTGTGTAATTCGTTAGGCTGCGAGAGGCCGTCATGATTTTCGTCAATCCAAAGCACTAGTTGCGAAAATATCGCATCGCGGTGGTCGATAATTCCGTCGCCATTTCCTCCGTTTTCGGGCTTATCAAATTCGGCAAGCGCTAGAAAGCCATTCGGGTGGTCTGATTTCGGTTGCGAAGTGAAATTGCCGAAAAGTTCCTGGCCGTTGTTGATGTGTCCATCATGGTTGCGGTCCAAAGCCAAGAATGCGTTTCCCGAGGCTGCACCTGTCCAGCCCATTTTAATTGGGTGTCCGTTGCCGGCAATGTCGAAGACGACACCTTCATCGGCGGCCGTTAGCAGGAATCCCTTACCAGTCGTGTCGATGACGATGGGAGAGGGGATCTCTTGGCAGAAACAGTTTATCCAGTAAAGTCCGCTAGGACAGCCGCCTTGGGGAGGAATACAGCCGCAGGCAGATTCGTCGTAATAAACGTTGGCGGTATGGTAATCGGTCCCGCAGCAGTTGCCATGGCCCTCATTACAAAAGTTGCCGGGATAGCCTCCCGACGAACACTGAACATCAGGCTGCGTATACGTGTTGTCACAGCAGTGCACGTCTCCTAGATCTTCCGCTTAGTATCCACACTGCGCTGAGGCTCGGGTGGAGAGAGCGAAACCGACGAAGAGCAATGCGCAGATCAGGTAGCGTCTCATGACGGTCCCCTTTCCAAGCTAGGGTGGAATCTGAAGCAACTCCAAAGGGTCTCGTGGCAGATCTATTATTGTGGCTAATAGGTTTAGCGATGAGAGGTTACTAAGTGTGCGGTAAGATCGAAGGGAGCGTAAGAGAATTAGATAATTGTGTCAAGTTAATTTCTCGTTACAAGGTAACGCCACGAATATCATTGCCGAATCGTCGTCACGGCAGCAAGCTAGCGCCTCGTGGATTATTTTGCAGATGGGGCCTCGGACTCCCAAAGTCCCGAGCACAAGTTCTGCCGGTGACTCTGTTGTGAAAAAGACTTTCTACTTCGCCGCCACTTCCACCTTCGCCGCGTAGTGCGACTCGACGTAGTCGTTCAGGATGTCGATGAACTCGGCCACGATCCTGTCGCCTTTGAGCGTGGTGAAGAGGCGGCCGTCGACGTAGACCGGGGCTTTGGGTTCTTCGAAGGTGCCGGGGAGCGAGATGCCGAGGCTGGCGTGCTTGGATTCGCCGGGGCCGTTGACCACGCATCCCATGACGGCGACTTTCATTTCTTCGACGCCCGTGTAGCGGTCTTTCCACACGGGCATCTGCTCGCGCAGGTAAGTCTGGATCTGCTCGGCCATTTCCTGGAAGAAGGTGCTGGTGGTGCGTCCGCAGCCGGGGCAGGCGGTGACTTGCGGGGTGAAGCTGCGGATGCCGAGCGATTGCAGAATCTGCTGACCGACGCGGACTTCTTCCGTGCGGTCG
>Ga0210401_10002106_pt1 | contig 22295 bp, 19 predicted proteins | sample IncBWH32MmetaG_FD_150866 | JGI IMG/M metagenome (GOLD analysis project Ga0210401, IMG submission 150866) | Forest soil microbial communities from Barre Woods Harvard Forest LTER site, Petersham, Massachusetts, United States - Inc-BW-H-32-M | ecosystem: Environmental > Terrestrial > Soil >... | reverse complement strand
CCTTGGTTTTTGACTCAACCGGCAACCTCTATGCGACCACCAGAGGCGGCGGGACTGCGCTCGATGGGGTAGTCTTCGAGTTAAGCCCGATCGGCCCCGGAAACTGGAAGGAGCAGGCTCTCTCGTTCAGCGGCGCGAATGGGTCAGCACCTGACGCCGGCGTAATCTTTGACTCTGCCGGCAATGTCTACGGCACCACATCCTTTGGCGGCACAAGCGGTGATGGCGTAGTCTTCCGGATCTCGCGCTGAGGCGTGCCCCCCGTTCTCCCGGGGGTTAACTTCAGTCCGCTGCTTGGAATCCTCTGTAGATTGCAAACAGCGCGTACGCGTGGAATCCCATTCCCAGAAAGTCCTTTGCTCCCCAGAGCAGCAGACCATCCAGAGCATACAGCCCCATACCCACAACGAACGCCCACTTCTGCGCTTTGGCTGCGAAGTATCCGAACAGCGCAAACACGGCGGAGACGAAGCCGTTGATCACAATGTCCAGAACATTGCCCAAGCTGCCTGCCTGCCGGGCCATTGCATCCACCACTGACGTGACTCCAAGCCCTACGATGAAGTGGAAGTTGCCGCCCGCCATCACCGCCAGCGAATTGACCATCGAAAGCGCGGCGATCCAGTAGAACCACTTGCCCCCTGCCCGAGCCCGGGCCGCGGACACCATTTTCGCCACTGCCGCCCGCTGGTCAACCTGCTGCGCGCGTTCACTGGCCTGTACCGGGGCCATACCTGTGCTTGCCATAAACTTCCTCCTTGGTCTTGCAATTCCAAGCGAGGGAGGGCCCGTCCGGCTGGCGACGGAGAAGGTTGGAATTGCAAAAGGGTACGGCGGCGGGAAAAACCGCACTAGATACCCACCGGACATGGCCCATGGAAGGTAGAGTCGGCGTCCCTCCGGCTGTCTCGAGGGCATCCCGCCCGTTGCAGATAAATAGAAGCGCGAATCATCCCGAGTGGATCACATTACCTGAATAGATGCCGTACGGACATAGGCGGCGGGAGAATCCATGACCCAGGTTCCAGTCTGGTTCGAGCGCAAATTCGAATTTACCTTCCCGGTTGAGCAGTATCCCAACCTGTGTGTCCGCCTGCGAGGCACGCCCGCCCGCCTCGAAGACCTGCTGCGCGCGAGCGATCGCGAGCGACTGGTCAAGAAGCCGGAGAATAAGTGGTCAGCCCAGGAACAGGCCGGCCATTTGCTTGATCTTGAATCTCTGTGGCTGGCGCGGGTTGACGATTTTGTGAAGGGCGGAGAAACCTTGACTGCCGCCGATCTCAAGAATCGCAAGACGGACGAAGCCAGGCACAACGCGCGCCCGCTGACGGATATTCTGGTGGCATTCCGCGAAGCACGGCTGAAGCTGGTCAATCGCGCGGCGGAATTGCCGGCAGCCGCGTTCTCCCGCTCCATGCTGCACCCACGCCTGAAGCAGTCCATGCGCCTCGTAGACCATCTCTACTTCGTCGCCGAACACGACGACCATCACCTGGCCAAAATCTGGGAGCTAATCAAGAAGTAGCGCCGGCCGCCCTCGCCCGTACGAAAGCCGTTCAAGCAGAAACCTCAATCAGCGGCTTACCCTCCGCCACAACTTCTCCAATCTCTACCGCCGGCACTCCCGCCGCGTTCAGCGCCCTTGTTAGTTCCACCCCATCTTCGGCCGCCACCGCAACCAGCAACCCTCCCGCCGTCTGCGGATCGAACAGCATCGTCTTCATTTCCTCGCTGATGCCATCCTCAAAGCCGGCCACACACTCCGCAAACTCGCGATTAGCCTTCAGCCCGCCCGGAATGTGCCCCGCACGCACGCAATCCAGCGCGCCTTCAAGCAAAGAAATCCGCCTCGCGTATACCCGCAGCGAGACTTTCGACGCCAGCGCAATCTCTCGCGCATGTCCGATCATGCCGAACCCGGTAACATCGGTCAGTGCGTGTACGGCAAATTTCGCAATCACCTCCGCTGCCGTCTTATTCAGTGTCGTCATCGACGCTACCGCCGCATCAATCCACGCCTGCTTGGCCACGCCTTTCTTTATCGCCGTCGAAATCACGCCCGTCCCCAGCGACTTGGTGAACAACAATCGATCCCCCGCTCGCGCACCTCCATTCGTCAGCACACGAGCCGGATCCACAACGCCAGTTACTGAGTACCCAAACTTGGTCTCATCGTCGCGAATGCTGTGGCCGCCGATCACCGTGCATCCTGCTTCCATCATCTTCGACAGCCCGCCCGCCAGAATGCGTTCTAGAACTGCCAGATCGCCCTTTTCCGGAAAGCACACCATCGCCAATGAAGTCAGCGGCCGCCCGCCCATGGCATACACGTCACTCAGAGAATTCGTCGCGGCAATCTGCCCAAAGGTATAAGGATCGTCGACAATAGGAGTGAAGAAATCGACCGTCTGAACGAGCGCCGTGTCAGGCCCGAGTCGATACACTCCGGCGTCGTCGGCGTGGTCAAAGCCGACCAGCACATTCGGGTCATGTTGCCGGGCTAATTTCCCAAGCACCGTGTCCAGCGCCGCCGGACTCAGCTTGGAGGCTCAACCCGCAGCTTTTACCGACTCCGTCAGCCGAAATGGTTTTGCATCGGGCATGAGCCATTCTAACCACAAACGCGTGGCCACGGATTTGCACGGATCTTCACAGATAGATCTTTCTTGTTATTGATCCGTGTGATCCGTGTAAATCCGTGGCGTTGTTGTATCTGCGTTGCTCTGCGAAATCTGCGGCTTATTTCAGGCTGACGTCCGTGACCTGCAGTTCAGGATAAGCGTGGTTCCAGTCCGCACTGACATGCTCGAACGTCAGCCGGAATGGCTTGCTCTGGCCGGGCGCCAAGGGCGAGGCGCTGAGATCGACCGCATCCGGATACGGCCCACTGGTCTGCAACACGCGCAGTGCAATGTCTTCGGCTTGCGCGATCTGGTCCAGCGAATTCTTGAAATTCACGTGCACCATCGCGTGGCTCACAGTTTTATCGCCCGCATTGGTCACCGTGCCATCGACGTACGTGACACTCGCGCCGACAAAATTCTCCGCCGTGCTCATTTTCAGATCTGAAAGCTTCAGGTTGGATGCGTAAGGGTGGGGCGCAACCGGACTTCTTGGAGCTGAACGGGTCAATAAGGCAATAACGCCAACTACAGCCACCACTGCCACAACTCCGACCACAATAGCGCGAACATTGGAATCGGGTCGCGCTTCTCCCGTCAGCGGAGATGGCTCAATCAGCCCGCCCATGAGCCGATTGTATCAGCGTTAATCGACGCAGGTTTTGCGGCCCTACTCGCCTCCGACCGTCAGCCCCTCAATCCTGATCGTCGGACTCGCCATGGCCCCGCGGAACTCCAGATCGTTTCCAATCTCGGAAATATTGAAGAACATCTCTTTCAAATTGCCAGCCACGGTGATCTCTTCCACTGGATACGCCAGCTCTCCGCCCGAAATCCACATTCCCGAAGCGCCGCGGGAGTAGTCGCCGGTCACCAGATTCGCGCCGTGACCCAGAAATTCGGTCACATACAAGCCATCTTTGATTTCGCCGATAATCTGTTGCGGTGTCTTCGTTCCCGGCTGCAAGAAATAATTCCCCGGCCCGATCCCCGGCGTTCCCGCGAGGCCACGCGATGCGTTCGCGGTCGTCTGCAACCCCAGCTTCTTCGCGGTATAGGTATTCAGCAGGTAAGACTTCAACACACCATTTTCGATGACGACCGTGCGCTGCGTAGGAATCCCTTCGCCATCAAACGGGCTGGTGCCGAAGCCGCCCACCATGGTGCCGTCGTCAATCACCGTCACCCGGTCGCCAGCGATTTTTTCACCCAGCTTGCCCGCGAGGAACGAAGCCCCGCGATATACCGAGTCTCCATTCACGCCCTCAAAAATATGGTCCAGCATCGACGCGGCCACCAGCGGATCAAGCACCACCGGCACATGCGCCGTCTTACCCTTGCGTGCTCCCAACCGCCGCAACGTCCGCTGCGCAGCCACCTTACCCACATGCTCCGGCGATTCCAGCCGTCCCAGGTTTCGCGCCACTGAGAACCAGTAGTCCCGCTGCATCGAGCCATTCTCGTTCTGTGCAATCGGCACCGCCGCCACCGAACAATACGATCTCTGGTATTCCCCGACAAATCCATGAGAATTGGCCAACACCTTGTGGCCCGTGGCTGCATCGAACGATCCCCCGTCAGAATTCTTGATGCGGGGATCGTAATCGAGTGCCGCTTTCTCCGCCCGCCGCGCGTAGCTGATGCGCTCTTCTCCCGGCAGCGAGTAAACGTCGGCAGAATAAAGATCGAGGTCTCCAGACAAAGATCCCAGCTGCGACGCCTCGGGGATTCCGCCAAACGGATCTTCCGAAGTGATCTTCGAAAGCTCAAGCGCCGATTTCACCATGCGATTAAGCCCATCGCGCGAGAAGTCGCTCGAATACGTGCTGGCGGCGCGCTTGCCGTTGAACACGCGCACGCCAATGGCCTTCGAACCCGACTCTTTCAGCGTCTCCACTTGGCCTAAACGCACTAAAGTCGAAAATTCGTCGCCTTCGCGAACCACGCACTCCGCAGCCGTAGCTCCGCCAGCCATGGCCCGGCGGACGATGTCCTGCGCCAGTTCACGCAGATCAGTTCCCAGTTTCTGGTTTCCAGTTTCCAGTTGAGTAGAAGACATGATGAATTTGCTTGAAACGAAACGATTGAAAAATCTGCGTTGCTCTGCGCGAATCTGCGGCTGGTTGTTGACCTACTGCATGAATCCGCCGGTCTCTTTCTTAGCCGTTCCGCCCACGGTCAAACGGTCGATCTTAATCGTCGGAATGCCCACGCCCACCGGCACCGCCTGGCCATCTTTCCCGCAGGTCCCAACGCCCTCGTCGAGTTTCAGATCGTTGCCCACCATCGACACACGCGTCAGCACATCCGGCCCATTCCCGATCAGTGTGGCGCCTTTGATCGGCGCCGTGATCTGCCCATCCTCAATCAGATAGGCCTCCGACGCCGAAAACACAAACTTGCCGTTGGTGATGTCTACCTGGCCGCCGCCAAAATTCACCGCATACACGCCGCGCTTTACCGAACGCACTATGTCATCCGGATCATCCTGCCCCGCCAGCATGTAGGTGTTGGTCATTCGCGGCATGGGAATGTGCTCGTAACTCTCGCGCCTGCCGTTACCGGTATTCGCCATCCCCATCAGCTTCGCCGACAACTTATCGCTCAAATAGCCTTTCAGAATTCCTTTCTCGATCAGCACCGTGTCCTGGGTGGCGTTGCCTTCGTCGTCCACATTCAGCGATCCGCGCCGCCACGGCATCGTCCCGTTGTCCACTACCGTGCACTTCTCGCTGGCCACACGCTTGCCAATCAATCCCGCAAAAGCCGAAGTCTGCTTACGATTGAAATCTGCCTCCAGGCCGTGGCCCACTGCTTCGTGCAGCAGCACGCCCGGCCAGCCCGGGCCTAAGACGACCTCCATTTCACCCGCTGGAGCTTCGCGCGCGTCCAGTTGCAGAACTGCCTGTCGCGATGCTTCTTTGGCAAAATACTCTGGCGTTTTCTCTCCGAAAAAGAAATCCAGCGCCACCCGTCCTCCACCCCCGGCACTTCCGCGCGCTGAGTTGCCCTCAGTCTTTGCGATGCACGCCACATTCAACCTGGCCAACGGCTGCGAGTCTTCTGCGAACGTCCCATCCGATCCAACTACTAAAATATTCCGCAATTCGTCAGCGTAACTGGCCCGCACTTCTTTGATCCGTGGATCGTATGCCCGCGCCGCCTTGTCCGCGCGCATCACCAACTCAACCTTGGCCGTGATCTCGGCATCAACCGATGGCAACGTCACCGGGTAAAGACTACGCGCCGCCTTTTCCTGGAAACCAACGCTCGGAGTCTTAGCCGGTCCGCTGGCAATCAGAGCAGCCGTCCGCGCTGCGTGCAGAATGCGTTCCGCGGAAAGATCGTCCGTGTAAGCATATCCTGTGCGTTCCCCGCTTATGACTCGCACTCCGCATCCGGCGGAAATTCCCTGAGACGCCGATTTCACCATCGACTCGTCCACCATCAGCGAAGTCGAGGAAAGATATTCAAAGTACAGGTCAGCATAATCGCCGCCCGCCGACAGTGCTGCCGCCAGGTAGCGTTCCAGATCGCGCTCCGCCAGCCCGTAATGCTCAAAAAAGAACCGGTTCTTGTCCATATAGATGTAAGTATTAGATGCCCCAGAGCCAGGAACGCTCCAATGCGGGATACCTTCATTATCCCATAGCCCAGCGCTTTTCTCTGTGATCCTCTGTGCCCTCTGTGGTTAAGGTTTTTTCAATAACCTCAATCGATGGTCACTCATCACAGACGCCCACCCATTCCCCTGAAACAATCTTTCCATGACGCCCGAACAGCTCACACGATCGATCGAGGATTTCCTCGCCACCGCCCGAAACGCCGTCCTCCTCGAAGACAATACCGTCCTGTTTGATCTCGCCCAGTCGAAGTACTCCATTTCTGGAGACCACAACAAGTGTCTGCTGCATGTGTGGTCTACGGAGCGCAACCTCGTACGCCGGGTCATCGAAGCTGAACTCAAACACGAGACTCTGCGCCTCGCTGTACAGCGCCTCGGCCAAAGCCGGCCCAGCAAGCTCGAAATATTTCGCGAACGCGACCGCCGCACACCTGCAACTAAACGTCTGGCTCGCCTCGCTTACCAGCGCGTCTTGCAGCAAACCCTGCAACGCTGGTTTCCCTCGTTCCAGGCAGCTCCCTTACGTACGTCTATGGACCTCGAGCGCTCCTTCGGCCCCATCTATTCCCGGGGACTGCTTCATCAAGGACAATCGGCATTCGCCGTCCTCGGTGTGAACGCTCAGGAGACCCAATCCTCCATCGACGCCGCTCTGACCTTCGGCATCCTCTGGCTCGACGCTTGCCGCCAAAGCCAGGCAGAGAAGTTCCTGGTCGAGGGGCTGAAGCTGTTTCTACCCGCGGGCACGTCTCAACTGACCCGCGAACGCATGGTCCACCTGAATTTGCAAGCTGCAAAATGGCATCTTTACGAACTCGAAGATCGCGATCACAGCCTGAGAGAGGTGGACGTTTCCGACTGCGGTAACGTCGCCACACGCCTGGTACACGCCACCGACGAATCAAGCACTCGTGGCCGCTTCGCCGCTCCCATCTCTCAAATGCAAAGTCTGATGCCCGAAGCCGAAATCGCCGTTTTGTCGCCTGCGGAAATCGCCTTCCGCTGCCACGGCTTGGAGTTCGCCCGCGCCCGGCTCGCTCAGGAGCCCGTATCCTTTCGCAATATCACCGAAATTGTGTTCGGAACCGGTCCTCAGGAAACCGTGCTTTCCGAAAACAATCTCCCCGGTTTCACGCAACTGGTTTGCAGCATCGGCGAAGTCCGTCATCCCGAGGGCCCGCGCGACCATCCCCTGTGGCGGCTGCATCCCGAACGTTGGCTGGAGTCCCTGGTGATACAAAATGTCGCCGCTGTCGATGAACAGCTGGATCCGGCGTCCTTCTACTCTCAGGTGCCGGCTTTTTCCGCCGCCGACCGCGCCATGATCGACGTACTGGCCGTCACCCGGACCGGCCGGCTTTCCGCGGTCGAACTGAAAGCCGATGAAGACATTCACCTGCCCCTGCAAGGTCTGGATTATTGGTCGCGCGTTGCCTGGCACCATGCCCGCGGCGAATTCCAACGCTACGGATACTTCGCGCATCGCGAACTCAGCCCGGCTGAGCCGCTGCTGTTTCTGGTCGCTCCAGCATTGCACGTCCATCCTTCAGCCGATACCTTGCTGCATTATTTTTCGCCGCAGATTCGATGGGAATTGCTGGGGATCGATGAAAGATGGCGGCAGGGAGCCAAAATCGTGTTCCGGAAAAGACCGCTCAGGAATCCGGCGCATCAACACGCGGCGTGATCGCTCCTTACAGCTACTTCTCCACAAACTCTGCGAAGGCTCCGACTTTGCCGTAGTACAGGCGGATGCTGCACGTCTTGGGAGCAGTGTGCGCGAAAGAAACTTGCAGCTGCCCTGGGGGCGAATCCACTTCCCCCAGTTCCATGGGTCCGCGGGCCACATCCTGCGCCTGATCGTAGGCCGCGCCAGGGGTAACATTCTTGTTCACGATCAGGGTCCAGTCTTTCCGGTTGGGGATTACATAAACGCTATACGCGCCGACCGGGATGGGTGTGTTGTTAAGGCTGACAGGAGCGCCCGCAAACAGCGTCAGAGGACTCCCTCCCGGAAGCCACACTTTGCCGTTGCGAGGTTCGTCCTTGGAGCCAACGGCGCTGTTGTAGCGCACGCTGATCTCTTGGTTGTCGTCGAAGTCACAGAAGGCAGTGGAAGCGTTCGCAGTCGAATCCTTTTGCTGAGCGAAGGCTGCCTGGGCAACCAGCAACTGCCCCAGAACCGCAACCCATATCGTCGGCGCACGCATGTAAGGCCTCCCCCGGATGTTCCCCGTTTTGACAGATCATTGTACGTCGGAGTTCTGATCGCGAGAGGGAAAAAGCGGCAGGACTGCTATCAGCGGCCCCGCCAGGTCTTCCTGCGGCCTCTGTGATCGTCGCTTTTTCGACCAAGGTCCCCGTTCCCGACTGGGTAACCTTTTGAGCCGATCGTGCTTGGTCTTCGGTGACGTTCTCTTTCCTACCCCGCGTTGTTAACGTGACAAAGCAAGGGGAAGGGCTGGAACTGACCACATGGCAAACACCGCGAAGTCTGCCTCTAAACTGAAATTTCTGTATAGCGAAGGCGATGTGGAAACATTAGCCTCGCAGGCTGCCTCGATTCAAAAGGCTGGCTACCAGGTGGAGACTGCTCCAGATCGCAAGTCTGTTCTCCACGCTCTGCGCCAGGGTACCTTTGACCTGGTCATTCTCGGGCCCACCCTCAGCAAGAACGACCGCCATCATCTCGCTTACATGGTAAAGAAAGCGAGCCAGACTACTCGCGTATTGGTCATGCACACCGACGGCGAACGTCATCCCGCTGTAGACGCCAATCTGGACACTGGTTGCAGCATCGAAGCCGTGTTGGCAAAGATCTCATCTCTTTGGGCTTCTGAAAACCCACTCGCCCGCGCCGCTTCCGCCGGAAAATAGCATCTCCAGCGGCGAAGCGTCCCTGGCATCGGCGTCCCTGGCATCGGCACCCTTCTAGGCACGAATCAAAACTCTAACCTGTGGGACAAAACCGTTTCTTTTCACTCTCCATGACCCTCGTCCCACCGCTTTCCGGTAGAATACTCGCCAAAATCTCCATGACCAATCACAAGACTATCTACGTGACCCTTGGCGGTCTCCCACTGTCTTTCCAGCTGGACTGGCCGTTCCGCAAGTCTACTTCCGGCGCCGATTTTTTCTTTCTGCACGCCGACATTTTTCTCGAGAACTCTCCGGGATTGCACGCCCCCGTGGCCGTGAATCTCTCCGCCACCGTGCGTGAGGTCATGCCCTCGCTCGAACCACAAGACGCCGAAAGCCCAATCATCAACTCCCTCCGCAAAGAAGTAGACCGCAGGCAAGTTGAGTTCGTAAAGTCCGGCAAGCTGGTGCCGGTCAATTTCTCCAGCCGTCATTGGGATTTCAAACGCAATAAATGGGTTTTTGGTCGGGCCAGTGACGAAGACATTCTGACAATGCTGGCGCGAAAAGCATACTGGCAGGCCCGGCTGGTGGGCGGCACCGTCTGGCTCGGCGATCCCACCGAAGCCCTCTACGTGGAAACAACGCCGGACCACATTCTGGAGCTCGCTCACAAACTCGAAGACCAGAAGCTGATCAAACTGGAAAACGACTCCGCCGTAGCCGAACCTGCCCTCATGGATCGCGCCGGTCAGTTCGAATCCGACATGCGCACTGCCCTCGAAGAACTAGAGAAGAAACACGCCTTCGAAAGAGGTTGACTCTAGCTTTTCTCTGCGTCCTCTGCGGGGCTTCTCAGCGATCTCTGCGATGAAAAGTCTTTTGCCGGCCCCGCGGTCCTCCGTGAAAATCCGTGGCCTGGGATTCCTATGTGCGACTCTGTGTCCCCTGTGGTTAGGCCCTTGAGACCTGGCGCACCCCTCTCACTCTCCCCGCTTCATCGCGTCAATCATCTGGAACAGCTCACTACTCGGCTCCTTCACCTCGACAAACGGCCGGCCTTTCGGATTGCTGCTCACGATGTAAATGGTAGGAGTGTGGTCAAGGTTCAGGGACTTTCCCAGGTCCCGCTCCGCGTTGACCTCGGCCGCGAACTTCCCCTGGGGGTCGACTACAAAAGGCAAATCAACTTTATGGTCATCGGCGAACTTCTGCGCGAATTGTTGCAGGTTCGAAGGGAATATCTCCGGCTGGTGCTCGAAAATATAGTCGCGAAACTGGACGCCCAGCTCTTTCGAACGGCTGTCGAAATAGTGCGCAATCACTGCTGCCTGATATGACCAGTTGTGCATGGGCAGTGGAAAGTCGTGGCGAACTACAGGAATCTTGTAGGTTTTCCCGGCCTGCGCCACCAGCGGCGCCTCCCGCCGGCACTGCGGACATTGCAGGTCCTCAAAAACCACGATGGCGAGCGAAGACCCCTTGGGAGGACGAAGGGCGGGATTTACCGCCTGCTGCGCAAAGGCAAGTGACCCCATCATGACGATGGCGAATGCAAATCGGAAAAGAGTCTTGATCATAATTAACTCGGTACGGCCCGCCCTGTGCGCGAAACCATGATTGTTCCAAACGTCAGAAGGGTTAGCAAGCAAATCGCTCCCAGCGAAGCCACGCAATACACGCACCACACTCCCAGAATGTCCTTCTCCACGTGCGCCAGATAGAGTGAAAATGCCAGGCCGATCACCGCCGCAGCCAACAGCAGGCGATAGGCGCGCCTTAGAGCCAGCGTCCCCATCAGCAAATATCCAGCCATTCCGATGACCGCAACCGGCACGCCCGCCAGCACCGCAAACGGGCTGTGGTTCACGATCCCACAGTCCCAACGTTCGTTGATGCTGCACGGCGACGTGTCAGTCCGGTAGTGCTCCCGCAAAGCAAGCCCGGAGGCCACGAAACCAAGAAGGGCAATGAAGGCCAGAAAGAACCGCATCAGTAAGCATTTCCCTCGGTGACATTTTACAGCAACCTCAACTGCTTCCTCTCCAACGCCAGCAACTTCTCTTTGATCGGCAGTCCGCCGCCGTACCCCGTCAGCTTTCCATTGCTCCCGATCACTCGATGGCAGGGAATCACAATCGGAATGGGATTCGATCCATTCGCCAGACCCACCGCCCGTGAAGCCTGCGGATTCCCCATCCGCCTCGCCAGTTCCCCGTAAGAAATAGTCTCTCCAAAGGGAATCTCACACAGCCGCCGCCAGACTCCCAGTTGAAACGGCGTCCCCTCCGGCGCCAGCGGCAGATCAAACTCCTCACGTGCGCCGGCGAAATAGGCATTCAACTGGCTGATCGTGATCTTCAGCGGCGCAGAATCCTCTTTCCAGCATGGCTCCGGCTTTACCCGATGTCTGCCATTCACAAACAAAATCTGCCGCAATCCGGCGGCATCCGCCACCAGCAGCAACGGTCCTACCGGACTTTCGATCTGGGTCCAGTTCATCATGGCTGACTTGTGATGCCGGTTTTTCTCTGCATCCTCTGCGGACTTTCTCCGCGACCTCTGCGATCAAAGCATCTCCAACATTCCGCTTTAGGTCAGATGCTTCACAGCCTCCAGCAGTTGATCCACATCCTCTGCCAAATTGTAAAAGTGGCAGGACGCCCTCACGCCCCCCACCTGTGATGTATATCGTACCGAGACCAGGATTCTTTGCTCTTGCAGCCGATTCATCAGTCTGACGTTTTCTTCCGCCGATCCGACCGAAAACGTCACGATCCCTGCCCGCTCCTCACGAGCCCGTGGCGTTATCACTTTCACCGGCAACTTGTCGAGACCTTCAAGCAGGCGATCCGTCAGCGCCAACACGTGATGCGCAATGTTTCCCTGTCCAAGTTCATGAATCAGATTCAACGACGCCGCCAAACCCACCGCTCCCGGATAATTTGCCGTCCCTCCGCCCTCGTACCGGCGTGCACTCGACACAAACTTGTAATCCATCACCGGTGCGGTCGATGGTGTCTGAAAATACTCTCCCCATCCTCCCGGCGGATCTTGAATTGAGAGATACCCGGCCAGAGGCGGCCGCATCCGTTCCAACGCTCTGCGGCTGACATACAAGAACCCGCAACCGAATGGCGAGTTCAGCCATTTGTGTCCGCCGCACGCCAGAATGTCAACCGGCGTCTGGCGCACATCAATCGGTACCACTCCAAGTTGTTGGATCGCATCCACCACCAGCCAAACGCCGCGTTCTCGGCAGAGATTCCCCATCGCCTTCAAATCGCAGCGATAGCCATTCGTCCACTGCACCGCGCTGATGGCGAGAACCTTGGTTCGCGGAGTGATTCGGGCCGCAACGTCCTCGGCACGAACCTCGCCGTTCCGGTGAGGGACGACGTCAATCTCAATGCCGTCTTTCTTCTTCTGTACCCAGGGCACCGCCACTTCCAGGAACTCAAGATCGGAAAGCAGCACCCGGTCGCCCCGCTCTAGCGGAATGGCGTCAGCCGTCAGCGAAAGCCCCTGTGTTGTACTTTCCACCAGCGCAATTTCATCGGGATCGGCATTGATGAGCCTGGCCGCCGCCGGCCGCGCCGCCGCCCGCATCTCGTCCATGAAAATGTGGTGGTGGGTGGAAGACTTCAGAGGACACATCAGCGCCAGCTCCAGAAACTTTCCTATGGCGTCAGTTGCGAGTTTGGGGGCCAGGGAGACACAAGCCGCGTCCAGAAAGACTTTGTCAGCAAGTCCAGGAAAGTGTTGTCGGGCGTCGTTGAGCACCTGTTGATTTAACCACACCTGGCACCTCAGCACACCAGGGCCGCAACCCTCCATGTGCCTCTCTGCCCTGTGCGGTCAAGGTCTTTAGAGCACCGCTGCCTGCTCGCGCCGCCGCCCCTGAATCTCAATGTAGACATTCACCAGCGAAACTGCCGCCGGTGTCACCCCTGGGATCCGCGACGCGTGGCCAATCGTACGAGGTCGAATCTTCACCAGCTTTTCCTGCATCTCGCGAGAAAGCCCGCTTACCGATTGATAGTCAAACCAGTCGGGGATGGTCCGCTGCTCAGCCTTCTTCAAGCGGTCGATCGCCCGCTGCTGTTGCTGCATATACCCTTCGTACTTGATTTCCGTCTCCACCGACTTCAGTTCGTTTCTAATCTCAGAAGAAAGGCCCGCCGCGGATTCATCCGTATTCCCGCGATCAAAGAACTCCGTATCCAACTCGCTCAGAATCGGAACCAACTGCTCAACCGTGATCTCGGGCCGCTTAAGCAGTTGCGCCAGAGTCTGACCCAACATTCCCTCGGCAGGCGCCGAAATTGCTCCGCTCATCCCGCTGGTCAGCTTCGTTCCCTCCAGCAGCCGTCTCATCCTCTCCAGTCGTGCCTGCTTGGCCTCAAAATCACTCCAGGCCGTATCCGAAATCAATCCCACGCGCCGTCCAAGCGGCGTCAGCCGCCGGTCAGCATTGTCAATCCGCAGGTGCAGCCGGAACTCCGCCCGCGAAGTGAACATCCGATAGGGCTCGTTCGTCCCCTTCGAGATCAGATCGTCAATCAGGATCGCTGTATAAGCTTCCGTGCGGTCCAGCACCAGCGCCGGCTCCTGCTTCACCTTCAGCGCTGCATTAATCCCCGCCATCAATCCCTGGCATGCCGCTTCTTCATACCCGCTGGTTCCATTGATCTGCCCCGCCAGGAAGAGTTCCGCGATTTTCTTGACCTCAAGCGTTCGCTCCAGCTCCGTCGGATCAATCGAGTCATACTCAATCGCGTACCCCGGGCGCAGCATCTCCGCCGTCTCCAGGCCAGGAATCGTTTTCAGAATCTCCAGTTGTACCTCGACCGGCAACGACGTACTCATGCCGTTCACATAGATTTCATGCGTGTTCAGCCCTTCCGGTTCAAGAAAGAGCTGGTGCGTGGTTTTGTCAGGGAACTTGACGATCTTGTCTTCAATCGATGGGCAATACCTCGGCCCAATCGACTGAATCTGCCCGCTGTACATCGGCGAACGGTGCACGTTCTCGCGAATGATCCGCTGCGTCTCCGGCGTGGTCCAGGCAATGTAGCAGGGAACTTGCGAGTCGTGATGCGCCACCCGCCGGGTGCGAAAACTGAACGGCGTCGGATCCACATCGCCCGGCTGCACCTGAAACCGCGACCAGTCGATCGTCCGCCCATCCAGGCGCGGCGGCGTGCCTGTCTTCAACCGGCAGCCCCGTAGTCCAAGCTGCTTCAGAGCTTCGCCCAGCAAAACCGCCGCCGGCTCTCCCGACCGTCCCGCCGGATACTGCTGCTCACCACAGTGAATCAATCCATTGAGAAACGTGCCGGTAGTAACGATGATCGCCGAAGCTCCAACGGTCCGCCCATCGCGCAATTTGATACCGCGGCAAACGCGAGGCAAGGTTGTTGGTCGCCGGACGTTGCCAAGATCGCTGTCGGCCAACGACGGACGGCCAACGACCAACGACGGTTCCACAATCAACTCCGCAACTTCCGCCTGCTTGATCTTCAAATTCGACTGCGACTCGAGCACTTCCCGCATCTTCAGCCGGTAAGCCTGCTTGTCACACTGGGCGCGCGGCGACCACACCGCTGGCCCGCGCGAAGTATTCAGGAGCCGAAACTGGATGCCGACAGCATCCGTAATCTCGCCCATGATTCCGCCGAGCGCATCGACTTCACGTACCAGGTGTCCCTTGGCGATCCCTCCAATCGCCGGATTACACGACATCTGCGCAATCAGGTCGACGTTCAGGGTGTAAAGCGCAGTCTTCAGCCCCATGCGCGCTGCGGCCATGGCGGCTTCGCAGCCAGCATGGCCGGCGCCCACCACCACCACATCAAAGGTTTCAGTGAATTCCACCACAGACCTATTCTAAATCAGCGTTCATCTGCGTTAATCAGCGGCGGAAAGGGGGCCCTATCCCTGAGAATCCGCGTAAATCCGTGGCCGGTTTTAGGCCTTGGCTTTGGCCGTCTCTTTTGCCGCATGCCGGCTGACTTGGAATACCATTTTCCCCGCCCGCTTGTCGGCGTCCACAATCACGTGGTCTCCGTGCAGTACCTCGCCGTCCAAAATTTTCAGCGCCAGCGGGTCCTGCACCAGTTTCTGAATCGCCCGCTTCAGCGGCCGCGCCCCGAAGTTCGGATCAAAGCCGTCTGTGAATAGCAGGTCCTTGGCCGCATCCGTCAGCTCCAGCGAAATCTTGCGGTCCGCCAGCAGTCGTCGCACGTCTTCCAGCCGCAGCTCGATGATCTTCACCAACTGCTCTTTCCCCAGCGGCCTGAAGATGATGATGTCGTCCACGCGGTTCAGGAACTCCGGCTTGAAATGCCCATGCAGCGCATTCATCACCTGCTTCGAAGCCTCTTCAAAATCTTTTTCCGAGCGCATGCCCTCGGCCTGCAAGAACGCCGACCCCAGGTTCGACGTCATAATGATGACCGTGTTCTTGAAGTCAACCGTGCGGCCCTTGCCATCCGTCAGCCGTCCGTCGTCCATCATCTGCAACAGTACATTGAACACATCCGGATGCGCCTTCTCAATTTCATCAAACAGCACCACCGCATAGGGCCTCCGCCGAATCTGCTCGGTCAATTGCCCACCCTCTTCGTAGCCCACGTATCCCGGAGGCGCTCCAATCAGCCGCGACACCGCATGCTTTTCCATGTACTCGGACATGTCAATACGAATCAAGGCATGTTCATCGTCAAAGAGAAACTCTGCCAGTGCACGCGCCAGCTCGGTTTTGCCCACCCCCGTCGGACCCAAAAATATGAACGACCCAATCGGTCGCTTCGGATCGCTCAACCCTGCACGCGAACGTCTGATCGCATTCGCCACCCGCTCCAGCGCCGCATCCTGTCCTACGACCCGCTGCCGCAGCCGGTCTTCCATGCTGACCAGCTTTTTGACTTCGCCCTCCAGCATCTTCGACACCGGAATGCCCGTCCACTTCGAGACGATGCGGGCTATGTCTTCCTCGTCCACTTCTTCCTTGAGCATGCGCGTCTTGCCCTTGCCGTCCATCTGCGCGCTGAGCTTCGCCAGCTCTTCCTCCGCCTGCCGCAACAGCCCGTAGCGTATCTCCGCGACCCGCTGCAAATTTCCTTTGCGCTCTTCCGCCTGCTCCTCGATCTTCAACTGCTCAATCTTTTCCTTCAGCCCTCGCGACCGCGCAATCAAATCTTTTTCCTTCTTCCAGTTCGCCTTCAGCGCTGTCGACTTCTCACGAATCTCCGCCAGCTCCTTATCGATGACCTTCAACCGGTCTTTCGAATTTGGATCGTCCTCTTTCTTCAGCGCCTGCTTTTCGATCTCGAGCTGCGTCGCCCGGCGCTCGAGTTGGTCGATGTCGGTCGGCAGGGAATCGATCTGGATACGCAAGGATGCCGCTGCCTCATCCACCAGGTCGATGGCCTTGTCCGGAAGAAAACGGTCCGAAATATAACGATGCGACAACGTCGCTGCCGCCACGATGGCCGAATCCTTGATTCTCACTCCATGGTGGACCTCGTAACGCTCCTTCAACCCCCGCAGGATCGCAATCGTGTCTTCGACGTTCGGCTCCCCCACAAATACAATCTGGAAGCGGCGTTCCAGGGCCGCATCCTTTTCGATGTATTTGCGATATTCATTCAGCGTCGTCGCTCCCACCGCGCGCAGCTCACCCCGTGCCAGCGCCGGCTTCAACATGTTGGAAGCATCAATCGCCCCTTCCGCCGCCCCTGCCCCTACCAGCGTATGCAGTTCATCGATGAACAGAATTACCTGCCCTGCCGAATCTTCGATCTCCTTCAGCACTGCCTTCAACCGGTCTCCGAATTCGCCGCGATATTTCGCTCCTGCCAGCATCGCTCCCAGGTCCAGGGCGACCACGCGTTTGTTCTTCAATGCCTCGGGCACATCACCGGAAATGATCCTCTGTGCCAGCCCTTCGACAATCGCAGTCTTGCCGACCCCCGGCTCCCCAATCAGCACCGGATTATTCTTGGTCCGCCGCGAGAGCACCTGCACCACGCGACGAATTTCCTCATCCCGCCCAATTACCGGATCCAGCTTTCCGCGGCGCGCCTGCTCCGTCAGGTCACGCGCGTAGCGCTCCAGCGCCTGATACTTGCCTTCGGGGTTCTGGTCGGTCACCTTCTGCGAACCGCGCACCGAGGTCAGCGCTTTCAGAATGGCGTCGTAGGTTGCGCCATGGCGAGCCAGAATTTCCTGCGCTGCGCTGTGCTTGCCCTGCGTCGCCGCCAGCAGCAAATGCTCGGTCGAAACGTACTCGTCCTTGAAGTTCGCCGCCTCTTTGAAGGCACGCTCAAGCAACTGATTCACCGCCGGTGACATCGTCGCCTGCGCGCTTTCCCCCGAAACCTTGGGCAGGCGGTCGATCTCGCCATAAACATCACTCAGCACCGCCTGCGGCCCAATGCCGATCTTCTCCAGCACCGGCGGCACGATGCCTTCCTTGTCCTCAATCAGCGCTGCCAGCAGGTGCAGCGGCAGCAGTTCCGCATTGCCGTGCTCCGAGGCGAGTTCATTCGCGCGCTGCACCGCCTCCTGCGCTTTTACCGTGAATTTGTCCCAACGAATTGCCATGTCAGCCTTCCTCTAATTCTATTGTCGTCCTGAGCGAAGCGAAGGACCTATGTATTTTTTCTAAGTATGCACAAATGCTTAATTCTTCGCCTCGCTGAGAACGACAGGTCATAAAAATGGGAGGCGGTCATCCGCCTCCCATGGAAATCTCTGCCCGCGGATCTTACGCCGCCTGCCCTTTGCCTTCCAGCGTCTTCTCCCCGCCGACGCTGATCTTGATCTGCTTCGGCTTGGCTTCCGCCTTCTTGGCCAGCGTGATCTTCAAAACACCCTTGTCATACTGGGCCGACACCTTCTCGGCATCCACCGTCTGAGGCAGGGTGAACGACCGCGTAAAGCTGCCATACTGCCGCTCCACCCGCCGATAATTCTCTTCCTTCTCTTCCTTTTCCAGCTTGCGCTCGCCCGTCACGGTCAGAGTGTTGTTCTCGAGGCGGACATCAATGTCCTTCTCGTCGATCCCCGGGACCTCAATCTTCAAAGTCACCTGGTGATCGTCTTCATACACATCGACTGCCGGCGCAAAGCTGCTGGTGGTCAAAGATTCCTCGCGACCTTCGCTCACCGACTGCTGAAACAACCGGTTCAGCCGGTCCTGCAAAGTGCTGAACTCACGAAATGGTTCCCAACGGGTAATCACGGTCATTGCTCGATTTCCTCCTAAGATTTTTCAGAACGGCTTGTTCCTAGGGTGTTGGATGCTGCCGCTATGCATGAAGAAGCATAAAATATGAGTGCTTCATTGTCAATATTATTATGTTGTTACTTATAAGTTACTTACATGGCCAATCAGGCACTTCAGGTATGCCGTTTCCGGCACGCTTGCCAATATCGGATGATCCTTCGCCTGCGTCCGGCTCTCCAGCAGCCTGATGGTCCGATGAGCATCGCCCGCCGCCTCCGCCACCACTCCGAGGAACTCCGCCGTGCTCACATGGTAGGAACAAGAGCAGGTCACCAGAATCCCTCCCGGCCGCAGCATTTTCAGTGCCCTCAGATTCAGTTCCTTGTATCCTCGCAACGCCGTATCCAGGTCACGTTTGCTCTTGGCGAATGCCGGAGGATCGAGCACGATAGCGTCATACCGCTGCCCATTCTTCTGGTAATCCCGCAGCACATCAAATGCATTTCCCTCAATCCACTCAATCTCCCTGCCGTTAAGCGCGGCATTGCGATCCGCAACCTCCAGCGCTGGACGCGAGCTATCCACACCCGCAACTTTGCAACCAGCCTTAGCCAGGTGCAAAGCAAACCCACCGTGGTAACAGAAGACGTCCAGCGCTTCACCGTGCGCATACTGCGCCGCTGCCGCATAATTCTCCCGCTGATCCAGGTAGGCTCCGGTCTTTTGCCCTTCTTTAACGTCGTAGTGAAACCGCACGCCGTTCATGGAAAACACCGTACTGCTTTTATCTCCCTGCACCACCCCGGAGCTGCACGTCGGCAACTGCTCCAATTCCCGGATCTTCGCTTCCACCCTTTCCGCGATCGCCGCCGGATGCAGTTGTTCCGTCAGCTCCGAAAGAACCGTCTGCCGCACAGTCTCCGCATCGGTAGCCTGCGTCAACACTTGAAATGACAGCAAATCGTTGTAGCGATCCACAATCAATCCCGGCAAAAAGTCCGCCTCGCTAAACACCACTCGGTAAGCATCTGTATCGCTCACAAACCGTTGGCGATACTCAACCGCAGCCCGCACCCGCTCCCTCAGCAACTCATTCACATCCTTAACCATCTCTCCCGAAATCATCCGAATAGCGATCTGCGACGCCGTGCTGTAGAAAGCCGTCCCCAGAAACTTCCCGCGCTCATCCGAAACCTGCACCACGGCCCCAGCAGCCACACCATCCGCCGTCACAACATCAGACCGATAGACCCACACATGCCCATCTTTGATCCGCTTGGCGCCACGCGCAGAAATCTTGATTTTGGGAAATTCCGGCGAACCGCCGGGCTTTACAACAGGAGATGGCATGAACAGATACTAACCGACAGCAGAAAACCGCACAGGATGGGTTAACGCGATACTACCGGATGCTCCGCCGTAACCGCTTCTTCTTTCGCGTGCTTGGAAGGCGCCGCCGCTTCCACCCGCGCCAGATTCAGGTCCCGATGCAACGCATCCAACGTCGCCGTGGGCAACTCGCCGCCCCATTCGTCAATCTCGGGCTCCGGCCAATTTCCATTCAGGCGGAGCGTATCCCCAGTTAACTCTTCGGGAAATCCCAATCGATACCCGCCCTCACGCAGCAACGTCTCACCAATCTTGCGTCCGCTGGCCGCGTCATAAATCCGGCGACTCGATTCCGCTCCGTGATTGACGAACACCAGAAACACTTCGCCTTCTTCCCCATGCGAAGCCCGGTAATACCAGGCCTGGCTGGCCTCGATCTTGGGATGCGCCCGCCGCTTCCGGGTCGCAATCGCTGGGTGGTCCTGACTGGGATCGTAATAAAGAATTCGCTGGCAAGACTCACAGCTGACCAGCTTGTCCGACCGCACTTCGTTGTAGGTTTGCGGACGCAACATTACCTGGCAGGCCATGCATTTCTGGTCTCTTACTTCAGAAATGCCCGTGCCCCGGTATTTCGCCACCCGGTCATACTGGCGAAGTATGTCCGAGTCCACTCCGCCGCGTGCACTCTCCCGCTTGGCGTTCCACTCCGCCATCTGCTTCTCATCTTCTGCGGTGCGCTCGCGGGCCTGAATCTTCTCTTTTTCAATCTCGGCCGTCTCAGCTTTCAATTCCGCCTCGGCTGCCTTCACGTCTTTCTCTCGCGCCTCGGCATTCACCATCAGTTCCAGAATCTTGTCTTCGTTCGTCCGGATGTCCTGTTCCGCGAACTGAATTTCGTGCATCAACGCCTTGTACTGCTCGTTGGTCTTTACCTCAAGCGACTGATCGCGATATTTGGAAATCTTCTGCTGCGCTTCCTGGATCGCAGCCTCATGCTTGCGCCGGGCAGCTTCGTCGGCTTTCACTGCGGTCTTGGCCTTCTCTAACCTCGTCTTGGTTCCGGCCAGCCTCTCCTCAATCGCAGCCACCCGCTTGGGCAGGGCGGCAATCTCCTCTTTTAGACGTAGAATCTCCCGGTCGGCGCGTTGCAATTCGATGAGGTTCTGAATGTCGGGGACCATCTCTCTGACCCCGATTTTATCACGCTTGGCCCAGCCCGCCTGAGAAGCTGGCCTTAAGATCCGTCCGAATCCGTGTAAATCCGCGGCCAAAAGCTTTCCCCGTGAGCTCTGTGCCCTCTGTGGTGAGGGTTTTGTCACGGAGCAGCAACTTGCCCCGCCGTTGTACACTTTCCATCCGGCCATAATGCTGATTGGGAGACGCTTCGTGAAACCCTTTTGCGCTTGGATCCTCGCCGTCCCGTCACTGGTTCCGTTCACTCTCGCCCAGTCCGCTCCGCAGAAGCCCCTCACCATCGAAACCGCCTTCGCCGAGGGCGGTATCACCGGTCGAAAACCGGAATCCATCCAATGGAGTCCCGACAACACCACTCTGTCCCTCATCCAGCGCGACGACTCCGGCGAACACGGCGAACTCTGGACGGTAAACTCTACCACCGGCCAAAAGAACCTTCTGGTCAACCAAACCCGGCTCGCCCAACTGTCACCGCCTCTCAGCAAGCTCAAGGACGATCGTGAACGCGAGCAGATCACCCGCTACCACGTCGAACCCTATCTCTGGGCTCCTGATTCCAAGCATCTGCTCTTCAACGCTCTCGGAAAACTCTGGCTCTACACCATCGAAAGCGGTACCGCCGTCCTGCTCAGTTCCTCGCCCGACCCTGCCCGCGACCCCAAGTTTTCACCCAACGGCGATAAATTCGCCTACCTGCGAAAACACAACCTCTATGTCCACTCACTCGCCAACGATGCTGAACTCCAGCTGACTCACAGCCCCGGGAAAGAAGAGAAAGAACAGAAGGACGAAAACCTGCTGAACGGCGAAGTTGACTGGGTCTACGCCGAAGAACTCTCTGTCCGCAGCAACTATTTCTGGTCACCCGACAGCCGCGATATCGTTTTCCTCCAGATGGACGAATCCAAAGTCCCCGCCTACCCTCTCGTCAACTGGCTCCCCACCCACCCGCTCGTCGACATGGAGAAATATCCCAAAGCTGGCGATTCCAATCCAATCGTGCGCCTGGGAATCGTCAGCGCCTCCGGCGGCAAGCCCAAATGGATTTCACTGACCAAAGATTCCGACATCTATATCCCCCGCTTCGGCTGGGTGCGAGATGGCCTTCTCTGGGCCCAGGTGCTCAACCGCGCCCAGGACACGCTCGATCTTTATTTCGTTGACGCGCAATCTGGCCATTCGCGCAAAATGTTGACCGAAACCGCTCCCGATGCCTGGGTCTACGTCAATGACGATTTCAAAGTCCTGAAAGCAGGCGACAGTTTCTTATGGTCAAGCTGGCGTGATGGCACCATGCAGCTCTATCTGTACAGTTTCGACAAGCAGAATCCGCTTGCCGCCGACGCCCGCCTCGAACGCCAGCTGACTCAAGGAGACTTCGAAATGCTCGGCGTCGACGGTCTGGACGAGAGCGCCGGCCTCGTCTATT
>Ga0210401_10002104_pt1 | contig 22316 bp, 18 predicted proteins | sample IncBWH32MmetaG_FD_150866 | JGI IMG/M metagenome (GOLD analysis project Ga0210401, IMG submission 150866) | Forest soil microbial communities from Barre Woods Harvard Forest LTER site, Petersham, Massachusetts, United States - Inc-BW-H-32-M | ecosystem: Environmental > Terrestrial > Soil >... | reverse complement strand
GCAGTCCCACAACACCTGTTATCGGGGCCGTGACACTGGCGTATGTTAGTTGGAGCTTCGCGTTATCGACGTTGGCTTGATCTTGTTTTACAGTGCCTTGGACCTGCAACACGGTTTGCTGCTGGTCGTCGAGTTGCTGCTTGGCGATCGCATTGCGGCCGTAAGCGGTTTTATACCGATCGAAATCGATTTGAGCGCCGTTGAGGATCGCTTGGTCGTGCGCCAGGGCGCCTTCGGCCTGTTCAAGTTGCACTTGGTAAGGACGCGGGTCTATTTCAACCAGAGTCTGTCCCGCTTTGACCAGTTCGCCTTCGGTGAAATCGACTTTTACGATCTGACCGTCGACGCGCGAGGTTACCGTATCGGTGTAGTAAGCGGTTACGTTCCCTATCCCTTTCAATATTACGGGGACCTCTGCGCGGCTTCCGTTCGTCACCACGACCGGTATTGGCCCGCCGGTGCCCGCCCCTGTTCCGCGGCCACGACCTCGACCTGTAGCAGTTGTCGTGGGAGCTGGCGGCTGGCTGGCGCGCCACACCGCGTAACCAACTACAGCCGCAATAAGTAACAGGAAAGCGAGCCAAACCAGGCCGCGCTTCCGGCCACCCGGTTTTGGCGCGGTTAGACCGGTCTGGCCTGCAAAATCTGTCCGCTCGGCCGGCGGAACAATCTTAGACTCTGGCTGTCCTACGCTCATACAGACCTCGCCCAGCAAACATTGACGGCCGGCCGACTCCCGAGGTTACACAAAGAACCGGTGCTTGTGACTCGCTCGCTTGGCCCTCTCGTCGAACGTCCAAACTAGCGGACAATACCACGGGATCGATCGAGAGGTGAATGGAACACAATTGACGTTCGTTCGGCCGGCCGCGTAGACAAGAAGAAGCGATCAAAATCAGCGGTCGGGTGTATAGTAGCCGCGGGTTGGGCCCCAAGATCGGGATGCCGGGTGGGAGTCCTTCATGCCTCTTTGTTGTTTTCCTTTCTCTCGCAAAGCCAGCTGCATTTTTGAATTAGAGCGGAGGTGGACATGGTCTCGCTATTGTTCGCCCTCGGAGCGGTCTTATTGTTGCTCTTGCTTTTGATTTTCTATCGATCAGCGCTCGAGAGCTATGAATATCATCGAATCTTCTTGGATGATCCGGCGCACATTGCCGGCCTGCCGAATCTGGTAATCGTGCGGATGGAAAAGCTCGATCTGCTCATTAAATCGATGTTCGCCATATCGAGTGTCTTATTCCTGGCCATCGTCATATTAGGATTCGGGCGATTGTTGGATTTTTTGAAGTTGGTCCAAGCGACAGCGAACCAATGAGGACGCGTCGCTGGGCGCGGTTCCGAAACACTCCTGGGGGGCGACGTGCCGTTCAACATTATGACGTTTCATTGGGTGGCAAGGCGGCTGACTCGGGAGGAGGCCAAGCGCGTTTTGGAGCGCGACCGGTTCTGCTGTCGATACTGCGGCCTCGATGGGAGGGCTAGCTTCGAGAATGCCCTCGTTATGGGTGTCGATTTCGTGATTCCTCGGGCCAGAAGGGGTCATAAGAGCGAACAGAACCTGGTGGCCTGTTGCCGCCCGTGCAACACCTTAAAAGGACACCACGTCTTTAAGAACTTCGATGAGGCGAAAACCTACGTGCTGAAGCGACGTGAGGAGTTGCGAAAGACCTGGGAATCAACCGAGACCAAACAGCGGGCCGAGACAGCGTAAGTTCCTAGTCCAAAGTAAATGTGACGCTCGTAGATACCCATTTCCGCGCAACCACCTCGCTTCTTCGAGGCACCCTTGCCCCGGAAAACACGAAACCCGCAGGCCCGGTACGCGAACGTGGCTTCGCTGGTTAGACGAAGGCTTCCCGATACGATCGATGCGGAGGGTATCAACGGGTCCTTTAGAGATCAATGCCGAGTTCGGCGGCCACTTTGCGAATGTAGTCGGCGCCCTCGCGATATTCCTCCGCGCTCGTTAAGTGCTCGAGCATCAGTGGCGAGCCCAGTTTTACAACTTCCTGTACGTAGGCGTGGTAATCGACTCCCGGGATCTGGGCGGTTTTGATTCCGCCGCGACCGGGTACGGTCTCCTCGAAATTCACGTTCACCTGCGGCACCCAGAGCAAATCCTTTGCGTGGCAGGAGCGAACGCGGCTGCCGAGTTTTGCAAACGTCTCTTTTATCAGCGCGGTGTTGTTGTAATACTTGGTGGGCGAATTGATGATGTTGCAGATGTCGATGTGCACGCCTAACCGCTCGCGATCGACGGCCTTGATGAGTTTCAAATAGTCATCGGCGCCGTCGGGAAAATTGCAGCCCTTCATTTCGACCGCGTAGTAGGACCTGGACGGTTTCACGGCGTCGATGATCTTCCGGCAATTTTCAACCGTTCCATCGATGAATTCCTGCGAGATATTTCTCGGGTGCGGCCCCGATAGGGTTGCCGCGTCGAACGACCCGGTAATGTCGACGCAGCACCTTGCGCCGACTTCATCGGCCACAGCCATTTGTTGGGTGACGAAGTCGAGATTCGCCTTTCGCGCAGCAAGGTCGGGCGTCATGAGATTTCGCCATGCGCCTACTTCGGCGATCACGATGTTTTGCTTCGCAAACGCGTCGCGAATTGCTTTGAGGCGCGGGGCGTCCTGGGGCGTTGCCGGGGGACAATACGCCGCTGTGTATCCGAGTCTCTTGCACTCTTGGGCGAGCAACTCGGGATCGTCCGAGGTCGTGTTGCCGATCTGCCCGGGGCCGGGGAACGACTGGCCCGGCAAACCGGCGTAGCCGCCGAGCAAGAGCTTCGGTCTTACCTGGGCCTCGGTTCGACCAGCCGCAAGCGCGACCGCTGCTGCGCCGACGAGGATTTCGCGACGGGTCACTTGCGGCTTGGTCAAATCGGATTCGGGCATTTCTCGCCTCCCTGCAGAAACTTCGCGCAGATTGATGGGGACCGCGGGTTCCGGTCTCGATGAATTACAGTCCCAACTGGCGGTGAAGCGGCGCAAACCTCGGGTCTGATTTGATCGAATCAAAGCGGGGGTCCACGTTGATCGAAATCAATTCAAAGCAGCGGTCCTGAAACGCCTTCTTGAGCCATTCAAAACCCACATCAGGCTGCCCCAGAGCAAAATGGACCGATGCAAGCTCGAATGGCGAAACGTAGCGTTTTTCCGAGAGGATCTTGAGCTCGTCGAGGATCTCGAGCGCCTCTTTTTGCTTCCCGCACATGGCCGAAGCGCGAGCCAGAGCAGCACGCATCCGCGGACTATGCGGGGTCAGTTGAATGGCGCGCTGAAACGCGGCCAGCGACTCGTCGAAATCACCCATCTGCTCCTGAATTAGACCAAGAGTGAAATAGGCTGGAGCAAAATGGGGATTGAGCTCGATCGTGTGATCGCATTGATCGAGAGCCGCATCAAAGTCGCGCTCGTAGTAGTAAACAACGGCAACGTCCCGCGCGATGATGAGCGATACCGGGTCGAGCGCTTGCGCCGTCATGATTTCCCCAAGCGCTTCGCTCAAGCGGCCGAGAGGAGCAAGGCACGACACGGCGTACCAGTGATGCGCCGTCGGATAGCGCGGACCGAGCTCGATGGCACGCTTGAATTCCTGTTCTGCACCGAGCCAGTCCCAATCCTGAGTCGCTTTGACATGCGCGAGCGACGTGTGGGCCTCGGCCGAGTTCTCGTCCTGCAGCACAGCCCAGGCCGCGTTCGAAGCGGCCTTGGTCCAGACGTCTGCAGGCGCGAGCGCACCATAGTGGCCGAGCAATTCGTAGGCGTCGGCCAGGCCCGAGTATGCCTGCGCGTAACGCGGGTCTTCAGCAATCACCTTGTCAAAAAACTCAATCGCCTTCCGCAGTCCCTCTTCGCTCCGTTGACTCAGGTGATAGCGGCCCTGCAGATAAAAATTGTACGCGGCAAGGTTCTCGGTCGGGCGACGGGCACGATCGGAATCGACGCCACCTATCAGTCCCGACTGCAACTTTTGCAGAATCGCCCGCGCAATTTCTTCCTGAACGGCAAAAATATTCGAGTTCTTCCGGTCGTAAGACTCAGACCAGAAATAATTCCCGCTGGTTCCGTCGACCAGCTGCGCCGTAACGCGCAGGTCGTCTCCCGATTTGCGGACGCTGCCTGTCACGATCGTGCCCGCGCTCGCCGCGTCATCGGTCCCAAGCGGATTGCCCGACGCGAGGCGCGACAAATCGCGCGCCACCACGCGCGACGTTTCAAGATGCTTTGAGAGCGTGTGGATGATTTCCTGACTGATGCCCTGGCAAAAGTAGTCGAGCTCGTGACCCGCGCTGTGATCGGCAAATGGCAGCACAACCACCGTATTCCTCCGCCCAAACGCGGCGGGAATCTGCTTTCGCGAACCGACCGCTTCCCTGCGTTTGAAGACAGCCGCGTAGCCTCCTTTGGGGAGTTCGATCAGAATTTCGTCGTTTTGCCCCTCCTCGATATAGTAGGCAGCAAGACGGGTGCGCAGGCGACGCGCCTGCACGCGGACGATGGGATCGTTACGAGGATCAAACGACGACTCCTTGTCGAACACCTGCACGCCGACGACAAATTCCTTGAGCTGATCGCCGCGGCCCGCCTTGGTTTCGAGGACGACAAAGCTGACGAAGCGCTTGAGGCGCTGGACGTGCTGGAAGGTCTTGCTGTTGAGGATGCGGTCAAGCTGCTGGCGGACCTGGGCGTCGGTGATTTCAGCCAAACTCGGGCCAGAACTGCGGTGGGACATGCGCCCATCATAGTCCAAACCCGTGCCGGTTGCATCGTGAGCGGGCACGTCTGCAGGCGCGCCCTCGCGGGCGAGCGATTCTTCCGGTTGCGTCGCGTCGCGCGTGTCCATCGTGCCATCCGCCGGACCGAGACTCGGCTCCAGGGCCACCGTTTTCACCCTCGCGTCGGAGGCCGCCGCGAGGCTAATCGTTCCCAACCCGCAAAAAGTCCGCGATGTCCCAATACCCCGTGCGAGGCATGGGCACATCGCCGCGAGTCCTCACTTCGAGCAGATAAGGCACGTTGGCGGCGAACGCCTTCTCGAGCGCCGCATTCAGCTCGCCGGGTTCATCGACGCGCGCCGATTCGATCCCGAAAGCCTTGGCGAGCAATGGAAAGTCCGGATTGTAGGGCGCACCATCCGGCGTCCTGAATTCGGTCCCGTAGCTATTGTTGAAATAGGTCATGCCGACGGTCCGAATCGTCGAGAAGCAGAAATTGTTAAAAAGGACCCACAACACGGGCACTCCCAGCTCAACCGCCGTTGTGAGCGCCCCAATCACCGAGAGCAGACCGCCGTCGCCTACCAGGCAGACAACCTTTCGATCCGGCGCCCCAATTTTCGCGCCGATCGCCGCCGCCGGCCCGAATCCCATCGTGGCCAGTCCGCCGGAGGTCAGGAATGTTCCGGGCTTGGTGGTCTGAAGCTGCTGCGCCGCCCCGTTCTTGTTCCACCCGACGTCAGTCACGACGATCGTGTCTTCGTTGAGCACCTTGGAAAGCTCAAAGAGCAGCCGCGCCGGATGGATCGGTTTTGTCGAGTCGTTCTGGCTGGCGGCGAGCCGTTCGCGCCATTCTTTTTTCCGCTCCTCAACTTTCGGCGTCCGGCAGGGACACGGTTCCACATGCCTGCCGTCGGCCTTCACTGCGCGAACGAGTTCTTCGAGCGTCTCTCTGGCATCGCCGACGATCCCGACTTCGACCGGATAGATCTTGCCGATTTCCTGCGGGTCCGAATCGATTTGCACAAGCCGCGCCGGCGGAATCGCGAACGTATACTTGGGATTCCAGGAACTGCAATCGGCTTCACCGAACCCGGTTCCGATCGCGATGATGACGTCGGCCTCGCGCGCGGTGTCATTCGCAACCGACGTTCCCCAAATCCCCGTCATCCCCAGCGCGAGCGGATGATTCTCCGGGAAAGCTCCCTTCCCCATCAGAGTCGTTGCGACGGGAACGCCGGTCAGCTCCGCAAATTTGCGCAATTCGCAGGAGGCCTCGGAAAGCAACACTCCATTCCCCGCGAAAATTACGGGTTTTTTCGCGCCCAGCAGCAAATCGGCGGCTTTCAAGATCCCGTCGTGCGGACCGGCTGCGCGAGAGTAGTTCGGACGCCGTTTCACGGTGACCGGTTCGGCGCTCACCTGAGCCGAAAAAATATCCATGGGTATGTCGATTAAGACAGGTCCGGGTCTTCCGGTTTGCGCGACATTCAAAGCACGCGGCATCACGTCGGGCAGAAACTTTGCGTCGTCCACACGCCACACGCGCTTGCAAAACGGTTTGTAGATGTCTCCCTGCGAAGCGTCGGCGTGGAAACGAATTCCCTGATGAGGCTCGCGCGCGTGATGGTAGGAAGGCGTGTTCCCCGTAATTACGACCATCGGCGTCGAATCGGCCGCAGCTGTCGCGACGCCGGTAATGGCATTGGTCATCCCCGGAGAAAGATGCACATTGAGTACCGCCAGCTTGTGGGAAACGCGGAAATAAGCATCGGCAGCGTGCGCTGCCATTTGTTCATGGCGGAAAGAGACGTACTCGATCCCCAATCGATGGCAAGCGTCAATCAATGCGTAGTTGGTGTGCCCGCACTGGCCGAAGACTTTGGTCACACCCTCTTGTTTTAAACACTCCGCAATAAACATCGCGCCAGTCATTGGGGGACCCTTTACAGGAAACCGGTTCACCCTACCATCCGGAATAGGGGGACACAACCAAGTAACGGTAGTATACGGTTACAGGTCGCGCGCAGCCGTTCCGGCGGCCATTCCTGCGGCAGGGTCGGCACGCTTTGTCACGGTAACAATCTTGTTGGTATTTCGCACCCAATGCTAGTCTGCCCGAGTCCGATAGAGGCGCTCGAAACCTCGTTCCGATCGTCCCGGAGAGAGAAATCATGGCAAGACCCATCACAGACGAAGAAAAGAGCCTCGCTCGCGAGCTCGCGGGGAAAGCACGCGCGGCGATGAAAGCGGTCGAGCATTACGATCAGAAGCGCGTCGACGATCTCTGCCGCGCCGTCTCATGGGCCACGGCGAATGAAAAGACCTTCGTCGCGCTCACGCTGATGGGCGTTGAAGAGAGCAACATGGGGAGCGTCGAGGGCGTGCCGGCGCGGCGCTTTAAAATCATCGGCATCCTTCGCGACGCCCTTCGTCAAAAAAGCATCGGCGCGATCGAAGAGTTGCCGGAAAGAGGCATCGTCAAGTACGCTAAGCCGGTCGGTGTGATCGCCGGCCTGCTTCCGGTTACCAACCCGCTGGTCACCATGGTCGGCATGACGATCAATTCGCTCAAGTGCAGGGACGCGCTGATTTTTTCGCCGCACCCGGCCAGCAAACGCACGGCCGTTGAGACCGCCCGCATTCTGCGCGCCGCGCTCAAAAAGCAGGGGGCGCCCGAAGACATCGTGCAATGCCTCGAAAAGCCGAGCATCCCGCTCGCGCAAGAGCTGATGTCGATCTGCGATTTGACCGTCGCCACAGGCGGATCGGCGATGGTCAAGTCGGCCTACAGTTCAGGTAAACCTGCCTACGGCGTCGGTGCAGGAAACGCGACGATGGTCATCGATGAAACCGCCGACATCGCCGAGGCGGCAGCCAACACGCGAATCAGTAAAACGCACAATAACGGTTCAGGCTGTTCCTGTGACGGCAATCTTCTGGTCGACGAATCGATCTATGACAGATTCCTTGAACAACTTCAGAAGGAAGGTGGTTACCTCGCGTCGCCCGAAAACAAGAAGCAACTCGAGGCCGTGATGTGGGACGCCGAAGGACATCGCACTCTTGAAACCGTCGCTCGTTCCGCCGCGAAAATCGCCGAAGTTGCAGGTTTCCCGCTCCCGGCCGACAAGAAATTCATCATCGTCAAAGAGGACAAGATCGGAAAGGAACACCCCTTTTCCGGCGAAAAACTTTCTCCGGTGCTTTCGATCTTCAAATACAGCGGCGGGTTTGAAAACGCGCTGAAAATGGTCGAGCAGATTTTCGAAGTCGGCGGCAAGGGCCATTCCTGCGGCATCTATTCGTTCAACGAAGGTCACATCAACAAGCTCGCGTTAATGGCGCCGGTGAGCCGCATCATGGTGCGCCAGCCCCAAGTGCGCGGTAACGCAGGCTCTTTCACCAACGGCATGCCGATGACCCCGAGCCTTGGCTGCGGCACGTGGGGCGGAAATATTACCAGCGAAAATATTTCCGTAAAGCACTACATGAACACAACCTGGGTGAGCAAGCCCATCCCGGAAGACCGGCCCACCGAGCAGGAGATCTTCGCGCAGTTCTATAACAGCGAAACTTTCTGACGCATGCTATCTTTCTCCGCCTTATGATTCGCAGCAAGCTGTTTGTTCCTGGATCCCGGCCCGAACTTTTTGAGAAGGCCGCGGCGTCTGCTGCAGACGCGCTTTCATTCGATCTGGAAGACGCCGTCTCGGCCGACAAGAAATTCGAAGCTCGTGCAAACATCGCAGGGTTTCTCCGCAACACGAATAGTCTCAGCGGTAAAGTGTCCATTGTTCGCGTGAACCCGGTTTCCTCTCGCCTGTTCTCAGAAGATGTGCAAGCCGTCGTTGGCCCAGGCCTCGATGTCATTAATCTGCCCAAGGTCGAATCGCGCGACGAAGTGCTTGCGGCCATCCGAGCCATCGCGAACGCGGAAAAAGCTCAAGGTCTGTCCGGCAAAATCGCTGTCCTTGCAAATGTCGAAAGCCCGAAAGGGCTGCGGTTCGCGTCAGAAATTGCCACGGCTGACCGCCGCGTCGCAGGACTGCAAATCGGATTCAAGGATCTACTCGCTCGCTGGGGAATCGATAGCCGCGACGCTGTCGCGCAACAATTCGTCAGGCTGCAAGTGCGTCTGGCCGCAGCCGAAGCCGGTATCCCCGCCTATGACGGCGCTTTCACGGACGTGAAAAACATCGCCGCGTTTCGCGCGGAAGCTGAAAACGCAAAGCGCATGGGGTTTGAAGGAAAGACCTGCATTCACCCGTCGCAAATTCCGGTCGCGAACGAAGTTTTCGCACCAACCACCGCACAAATCGAATCCGCGAGAAAAATCCTGAGTGCTGCGAGCGAAGCCGCAGCGCGCGGCGAAGCCGTGTTCACAGTCGAAGGAGAGATGGTGGATGAGCCGGTGATTTTAAGCGCTAAAGCTGTCATCGAACTCGCCGCTAAACTGGCCGAGCAGCAAAAGTGAATTGGAGGAGCGATGGGTCCGCTCACAGGCATCAAGGTTCTCGACCTAAGTTCTTATATTGCAGGACCTTACGGCTGCACGCTTCTCGCAGATCTTGGTGCCCAAGTCATCAAAGTTGAGTCGCCCTCGGGCGATACGCTGCGCAGCTATCCTTCGACCTTGCAAAGCGAGTCGCGCGCCTTCCTTGGCATTAATCGCAATAAGTGCGACATCATCGTTGACGCAAAAAGCTCGTCGGGGCGCATGATTTTGCACCGTTTTGCGGCGACGTCGGACGTGCTCGTCCACAACTTTCGGCCCTCGGTTCCCCCACGGCTCGGTCTTGACCATGAAACACTCGCGGCAATCAATCCCCGGCTCATTTATTGCTCGCTGACTGGCTATGGCGAGAGCGGGCCGCTCAAAGATAAGTCGGGTTACGACCAGGTGCTGCAGTCAATGACCGGGATTTGCACGTTCCAGGGAGACAAGGACAAGGCTGAAATCGTTTTGGGTTCGCCCGTCGATTTTTATGCGGCTTCCCTGATCGCCTATGGCGTGACGGCTGCGCTCTATCATCGGGAACGGACCGGAGAAGGGCAACACGTGAAGATTTCGCTTCTCGCGACCGCGCTGGCGATGCAGTCGGGCAGGTTTGTTTGGGCGGAGGGCGAAGCGCGCGACATGAATCGAGATTTGCGATCCGGCGGCATCACGGGCATTCATCCCACCAAGGCCGGCGAAATCTATCTCTCAGCTAACACTCCTCATTTCTGGCAATCGCTTTGCGAACTGGTGGGACTCCCCGAACTTGCGCGCGACCCGAATTACGACACAGTCCGGAAGAGAGCGCAGAGGTCTGGAGAGATCATTCCCAAAATTCGTGCGGCACTTCTATCGCGCACAGCGACCGAATGGGAAGGAATTTTTGGCGAGCGAGTTCCCTGCTGCGCAGTGCGGTCCATTGAGGATATGTTCGATCATCCACAGGTGCTTGCCGAAGGATTGGTTGCGAACCTGCACCAAGCGAAAGCAGGCAACTACCGCGGCTTTGCAAATCCAATGAAGTTCAGCGCGAGCGAACCTGCGCCAGCCTTCGGAGCACCGGCGCTCGGCGAACACACCGACAAGATTCTTGCCAGCTTCGGCTTCTCTGAAAAACAGATCGCGGACTTTCGCAAAGCCGGAGTGATTGCGCCATCCGCCAAGTGAAAGTTAGTGATGGCGGATTATAGTCCTTGCAGCGTGTTCATGATTTGTGCTATGTTCACGTAATCGTGAACATCGGCGATTTCGTGAACACATGGACATCGTAAGCAACGCTGGCCTAGAAGACGCGCTGGCCTCAAAGCTCAAAGAGCTGCTCGGCAGCATTCCGTGGCTACACGATTGGCGGATAAGGCGCGTCGGCGGCAAATCAGACCCAGGGTACGACATAGAAGCGTTCCTTCCTCTGCCGTCCGGCAAAACCACCCTTGCCGTCGAATGCAAAAAGGAACTACGTCCCAGCACATTTCACGCTTGGGCCCTGCAAAACAGTTCTCGCCTCGGACATCCCAAAGCGGTCGTACCTGTTTTAGCCATGCCCTATGTCTCGCCCCGTATGAGCGAGTTGTGCGTCGAGCACGGCTGGGGGTGGTTCGACCTTGCCGGGAATTGCCACATCGACGTGCCTAACACTATTTATCTGGATCGCCGCGGCAATGAGTCTTCCTACTCTCCAAGTCGACCGCCCGCAAATCTGAGCACCCGAGAAGCGGCCCGAGTCATTCGAGCTCTTTTGGCGCCAGAAAACTTCTGCAGACGTTGGACACAGAGAAGCTTGGAGACTCATTTTGGCTCAAGCGATCCCCGGCTCCCGGAACCGAGCCTGGGATTGGTCAATAAGATCGTCAAGCACCTGAGGGACGAAGCATTCATCGACGCCTCACCCGACGGGTTTTTCGTGCGAGAGCCGGAGAAGCTGTTAATGGCCTGGCGAGATGTCTATCGATTCGACAGGCACAAACGTCGCAACTATTTCACTCTTATGCAAGGCAGACAGCTGCGTGATGCGTTGGCGCAACTGGGTCTCGATTCCGGAGGTTTTGCAGCTTACGCGGCGTTCTCGGCAGCCGATGGTCAGGCTCCGCACGTGCGCCAACCGAAAACTTGGATCTATCTCGATGCTGAATACACCAAACGGCTTGAAGAATCGGCTGAAGCGAAACGTGTAGACACCGGGGATAACCTTATTGTTTTGATACCCGACGACCCGGGTGTTTTCTACGTGGCGGATCGCGGAACCGTCGGAGAGCACCGACTGGCGTCGACCAATCCTGTTCAGACGTACGTCGATCTTTATCATTGTGGTGGCCGCGGCGAGGAAGCAGCCGACGCGCTATTGGAACAGAACCTTAGACCTCACTGGGGTCGCAGCAAATCCCATGAACGATGAGCCGCGCCACCACACTGAGTATGAGTCCCGCCAGGTAGTAGCGGCACGTCGCGTCTTGATGGACATCGGCCAAGTTCTGGCCTCGTTCCGCGATTGCCTCGTTGTCGTCGGAGGGTGGGTACCGGATTTGCTTATATCGGGGGCAGAGGAAGCTCATGTCGGCAGCATCGATGTCGATATTCGGGCTCGCCCCAATTTCTAGCTGTTCTCTTCCTTCGGTCCAGGGGTCGACGCCACTTACAACCGCACATTCTTGCTAAACACTTGGTGTAAAAATGATGTTAGAGACAAAAGCCTCGGGACAGGCGAGCACGCCTGCGTTAGAACAACGCCTACGGCCGCGACTGTGAGCGCAATCAGGGCAAGGTGTAAGCAACGACCAGGTCGCGCGCGGGTTGCGTCTGCGCTGGCCTGACGAAAGCGGAGAGATGGCCTGCGCCGCCTTCTGCGGTCGCAACGTACTGCTTTCCATTCGCAGCTTGATAGGTTAGCGGTGTAGCGATCGCGCTGTTTTCAAGCTGCACGGACCACAATTCCTTGCCTGTCTTTTCGTCGAACGCGCGGAAGTGATAGTCGGTGGTCGATCCGACGAAAAGAACTCCCCCCGCGGTGACGATCGGCGCGCCGGCGTTGGCAGTGCCGGTGATTTTTACGCCCTTCGCCTTCAGGTCCGCGTATTCACCGAGCGGCACCCGCCACACGATGTCCCCCGTGTTGGCATTGATTGCGATGAGTTCGCCCCATGGCGGAGCGCTGCACGGCAAGCCATCCTGATCTTCAAAAGGCGCTTTTACTTTGCTGTAGGAAAGCACCCCCTGGGAATCGGTGGGAATTTCGTGCGCGTTGGTTCCGAGGCTTCTGGTATTCACGAAAATGTAGCCGAGGCCGGGATCAAACGATGCGCCGCCCCAATTGCCGCCGCCCTCCGAGCTCGGGAAGACGAGCGTGGGCACAACACCGTAAGGCGTGAACGGACCCATTTGCACGAGGTTATCGAATTGCTGCTCGCAGGTTTTCTGGGTTTGCGGAGAGATTTTGCTGACCTCTTCACGCGTCATTCCCAGACGGGAGAGCGGTTCGGGCTTTACCGGGAACGGCTGCGTCGGCCACGCGGTTTCACCGGGCACGTCGCTTTTGGGAACGGGCCGTTCTTCCACGCCGAAGACGGGCTTGCCGGTCGTGCGGTCGAGAATAAACATCAGCCCGCCTTTGGTCATCTGCGCGACGGCGGGAATCTTTGTGCCGTCCTTATTTACGTCAACCAGCGTGGGCGAAGAATTCAGGTCGAAGTCGAAAATGTCGTGATGCGTTGTCTGGAAATACCACTTCAACTTGCCAGTTTCCGCATCGAGCGCAACAAGCGAGCTTGAATAGAGATTCAGCCCGGGGCGCGTGCCACCGTACGCCTGATCGGTGGGATTCCCAACCGGACAAAACACGATCCCGCGTTCGACATCAACGGTAATCGGCGCCCAGAGGCTCGGGCCGGAGCGGTCCTGCCAGGAATCGTCGGGCCACGTGTCGTGACCAGACTCGCCCGGCTGCGGCAGAACGTGGAATCTCCAGACTTCTTTTCCGGTGTGCAGGTCGAAGGCGCGAGGGTCACCGGGTACCCCGTACCGTCCTGTTTCTCCCAACTCGGGACCGAGTATCGCGAGGTTCTTGTAGATTGCCGGAGGGGAAGTGACCGAGTAGTTGCTACCGGGAATCTTGTCGTCCAATCCCTTGCGCAGATCGACCATGCCGTTTTCGCCAAACGAAGGAACAAGCTGCCCGGTTTCGGCATCGAGCTCGATCAATTTACCGCCCGAGGCGAAAACAACTTTCGGCGAATCCTGCCCATCGCCAGGCCAGTAAGAAACGCCGCGGTATTCACTGAAACGCCCGCCGCTTGAAGCCGGAGCATACTTCCAGATCTCTTTGCCCGTCTCGGCATTGAGCGCGATCACATGTTGCTGCGGCGTGCCGACATACATCACGTTGCCGACAACAAGCGGCGTTATTTCGTCGGTGCCGCCGGTCTCACCGGTGTCGTACGTCCAGGCGAGCTTGAGCTTGTTGACGTTCGAGGGCGTGATCTGCTTCAAGGGCGAGAATTTCGTGCTGCCGGCGTCATTGCCGTAAGCCGACCAGCCGGTGCCGGCGCTTTGCGCGGAGGCAAGGGAGGCTGTGAGGATGATACCGAGCGCAATTGGCGACCATACTTTAATCATCGGATTTGCTCCGTTTTCTAGGGCATCACACAATAGAAATCCGCAGCCAGGAGCGGCTGCGCGACGAATTGACTAGATCAATCCGGCCTGCACCAGTGCCGCGCGCAACACGAGGCGATCACGCTTCATGGCACCCAGAACTTGCTCGCGGGGCAAGGTAATTTTGTCCTGCGCGTTGTCTGCCCCGCCGTTCGGATATTCCGCCTGAATCTCGACGGGACCAGAAAAGTTGATTTGCTTGAGAGTGGCGGCGAGCAGCGGCAGATTCGCAAGTCCGTCGCCAAGGGGTACAGCACGCGCTCTCCAAGGATTGGTCTCGCCGCCGCCACCGCGGCCGCCGGCTGCGCCTCTTCCTCCGCCAGGACCACCGGGACCCCCAGCACCGCCACGTCCGCGCCCACCGCGCCCGCCTCCAGGTGCACCGCCCGCAGGAGCTGGTTCGCCGCCAGCCGAAACGGCCGGAGCTGCCGCGCCCTGCGGAGCGGCGTTCGGTGCGGCAGCGTTTGGAGGTGCCCCACCGGGAACCGCGCCCGGACCGCCCGCTCGACCAGGAGCGCCGCCAGGTGCTGCGCCCCGACCGCCGCGACCTCCGGCAGCGCCCCCGAACCCGCCGAGTTGCTGCCCGGCATAGGGCCCACCACCCGAAAGGCCCAAATTCTCTTCGACAACATAGTCCTTGAACGAAACCCCGCCGATGTAAGGTCCGGCGGCTCGCATATTGAGAGCCCATGTGTTGCCGCCACCGGCGACGGCCATGTGGCCGGTGTCATAGTGGAAGCTCACAAAAGCCGGATCGAAATTCTTGAGCACATAGAGAAAGTCCCAGATCGCCGCGCCCACGGTCATGTCGCCTTCGTAGGTGTGATACATGGCCTTCATCTTGTATTTGCGGTTGAGCGCTTCGAGCTTTTCGACGCGGGGCTTGAGAGCGTCAAGCTGCTCAAGGACCGGCTTCGACGTGTCGTAGCGAAATGTTCCCCACCAATAATGGGTAATGCCGAGAGACGAAGCGGCCTGGAGAATGTCTTCCGCGTTCGGAGAATCGGCATCAGTGATCGGGCAGGTGATGGCGCGCACGATGATACCGTGCTTACGGATGGAATTGACGAAGGGCGGAAGATCTTTCGCAACGCTCGCTGGATCGACATGCCCGGGGTAGGCACGGACGGTGATATCCAAGCCGTCAAAGCCCATGTCGATTACCGCCTGCGCGACGTCATCGGCGGTGCGCAGCCATTGCAAATGCCGCGAGTAGATATCGATCTTCATCGGATTCGCAACAGTTGCAGCGGGAGGCGCTGCCGATTGCGCCGCGGCCGGACCTTGCGCACCCTCGGCGGCTTGTGCCGCAAGAGCCACACCCATACTGATTTGCATGAACTCGCGTCTATCCATGCGTGTGAAATACGACAAAACCCTTGGGGGCGCAACTATTTCCCGGCGTAAGTTTACCGTGTCACACGGTAACAACCCTGTACTGTGCGATAACCGGGTGCTAACCTTCCGCCGCTGAAGTGCCACCCATTCCGCAATCACAACAGACGTCCTCCAAACCGACGCACGTGCGGTATGGGGTGGTCGCTTTTGGAGCGACGCTCGCGATCCTTTCCTTCATGGCGCGCGTGTGCATCTCGCAAGCTTCTCCGCTGATCGCACGCGATCTCTCATTGAACAAGGCCCAAGTCGGGACGATGTTCAGCATTTTTCTGATCAGCTACGCCGTCTTTGAGATTCCTGGCGCATGGTATGGCGACTGGGTTGGTCCGCGAAAAGGGCTGCTGCGAATTGTGGTGGCGTGGTCCGCATTCACTGCGTTGACCGGCGCCGTGTGGAATTTCGCGTCGATGGTCACGGTCCGATTCCTGTTTGGCGTCGGCGAGGCAGGCTGTTTCCCGATGATCACCAAGTCGTTCACCACGTGGCTGCCTAAAACCGAACGCACCTGGGCGCAGGGAATCTTGTGGACTTCGGCGCGATGGGCCGGCGCTTTCACTCCGCTGCTGGTGGTGTGGACGCTCCGATACATGAGCTGGCGATGGTCCTTTGTGCTTTTCGGTTCGGTCGGTTGGATCTGGGCGGTACTGTTTTATCTCTGGTACCGCGACAATCCGCGCGAGCATCCTTCGGTGAACGCGCAAGAACTCGCGCTTCTCGAAGGAACCGAGCCGCCTTCGCGCTCGCACGCGAGCGTGCCTTGGATGAAGTTACTAAGCTCTCGCTCCGTGCTGCTCTTGAGCTTGCAATATTTCTGCGTTTCGTTTTCCTGGTATTTCTATCTGACCTGGTTGCCGACCTACTTGCAGGAATATCACCACTTGTCGGCGGTGAGCAGCGCGCGCTACGCCGTGTTTCCGCTGTTTTTTTGCGGCATTGGCTCTCTTTTCTGCGGATTCATCAGCAAACGCATCTCGCGAAAAATCGGCGTGCAGCGCATGCGTCAGTCGATGGCCTGCACGGGCTTTGCTTTTGCCGGCACGCTGCTGGCGCTCGCGACGCGAATGCCCAACGTGCAATGGACCATGGCGATGATGGCCGCCGCTTGCTTCTTCAACGACCAGGTCGTGCCGAACTCGTGGGCGTCCTGCATGGACATCGGCGGGAAATATTCGTCGTCGGTTGCCGGGACAATGAACCTGATGGGAAATCTGGCGGGCGCTGCTTCGTCAAGCATCGGCGGATTTCTTTTGCAGCGAACGGGCAACAACTGGAATCTCTTCATCGAAATTCTGGCCGGCGTCTATTTTCTGGGAATCTTCTGCTGGCCGTTCATCGATACGCAAAAAGCTCTCGACGCCGCGTGACCGCGCAGCCGTTGCGATCTTCATGCGACATCTCTCCGATCCTCGAGACAATTTCAGGCGCTCGCGATGTCTCGGTGCATCAGATGCTCTCGTCTCGCTCGTCCCTTACGAAAACGCGAAGCTGCTCAAGGTCGCCCGGCTTCCAGTTGCTGAGGTCGCCTTCCTCTATCGTCATGTGTGCGGAAATCCGCCAGCAAAGTTCAGTCTTGTCGGTGAACCGAACATGGAGATACAAGAGGCCTTCCTCAAACTTGTGTTCGATCCAGTCCACGACCTTCCCGTGCAGGCCGGGATAGCGACGACCGGGAGCGAAGCGCGGGATGGCTGGCTTCTGATTTCTCATCGGCGGCGTCCTCCTCTCTTTGGCGTTTGAGGACGCACTGATTCTCGCGTCGTAGATCCCGTCTTCTTGGTGGACTTTGGGTTCATCTGGTGACGTCGCTGCGGAGAACTTTTTCGCCGTCCCGATTGCTCTCCGTCGTACTGGTCTTCGTCGGACATGTCCCAATTGGGGAGGATGACAACACGAGGCGGCAGGCCTTTCCGCTTTCGTCTTTCCTCTGAGTCTCGAACTTCGAGATAGACATCGTCCGGGTCCCTTAGTTTTTTGTCGAAGTTCCGCTGAAATCTGTACGCCCACTTGGCATCGTTCTCGACGATGACCTCGAAGTTGTCAAAGAATTCCCGGTTCGCGTACACGCGAGCGATCTCCACATCGGATCGTGCATGGCGGATGAGTTCGCGTTGAAAAAACGGGACTGATTCCAGTTTCGCTAGGCCCGCAATTAGCTTGTCGAAAGAGTGGTTTAACTCGACGATTTGCTGGAAGAGCTCGAGTCTCATAGACCAAGCCCTCCAGTAGCAGAAGAATCCGAAACACTGCCAGCAGTGCCTCGCACGAGGTCCAGTAGAGCCGACGGAGAGCTAGCAGGTAAGACCGCGGACTGTTTACAGGCGTCGGCAAGGCAAGTCATCTCACGCTCGAGTTGCGCATGAAATGGGAAGTGGATAACTTCTGTTGCAGCCATCGTCGCACCTCATCCGTGCGCTTTGGTCAGGGACGCGCGGGTGCTGATAACACCCGCGTGTCTCGCTAAGGTTACTTGTCTCGCTTCGAACGCTTCTTCCGAGCGCCTTTACCCCAATAGTGCTCCGACTTGTACTTCTTTGCCGCGTCGAGGTCCGCCTCGGACCAAAGTCGAACCTTCACGCCGCCGACAAAGCTCAATTTGGGAGCCGCAACCTTCTTCTCCTTAAGCCACCGGTGCAGAGTATCAGTGCCGATTCCAAGGATCTGCGCCACCTGTGCTGTCGAGTATGCAGCCATCTATAGAATCCAGTAGGTCACCTTGATTTGTCAAGAAAAAAGCAAACCCGGAAGAGCGCGTGTACGCCTTCCGGGTTAACGTGAAGAGTATCGTATTTCGAGTGGGAGAGACACTTTCGAACGACTACAGTAACCGTACTCAGGATTAGCAGAGATCCGAACGTGAAATTCGATAATCAACAATCAGACCGGCCGAAAATCCCGCGCGACCTGATCTCTCGTGGCGTTTTTGAGCCCTGCCTCTTTGGCGTGAGTTGGCCAGTTATCGATCGCGGCCCTGATTCCAGAGAGCGCATCATTCGGTCGGCGAACTCCGAAACGGTCCGCCTCGACCAAGAGGTCGGCGCGTGTAATGTCGTCGAATTTCCCGTTCACGCTCATCAAATGTCGATACGTCCATTCGCCGCTCGGATTGTACGCGTGTGTCACATCGTAGGCAGGCGCTAATTCCCATGGCTGGCCTTGCTTCAAGAGGAAGCTGAAGTTCTTTGTGTGATCGTCGCAGTTTCGCGACATCACATTGAATGCCATGCGACGAAATATTTGTCCGATGGCTTCGTCTCCTAGCTTCAACTCCGACACTGCCATGAAGAGTTGTGCATAAGCGTGTGTGCCGCGCTGTTTGTAGTCCAAGTGATTGAGCGCACAGAGGGTCTGCACGTGATGCTTGATGGTTCGGCCCTTCACCACGTCGCGGTCAAACCGGCGCGTCATAAAGTGCGCTCGACCGTTTTCCTCCAAGAGGCGGCACGAAGTCATCGTGATTCCGGCCTGCGTCGCCATTTTGTAATAGGCGAACTCCACGCGACCGTTGTCGGCTCCCGTGCCCAACTCGAAGTCCTTCCCGATGCCGTCAAACTTAAGAATCCAAGGCTCGAATCCCGGACCCAAATCAAACTGACCGCTTCGAATTTGATGTGTTGCTGGATTCCATGCGACAACTGCCTTAGCGCGAGCGCCACCAGCGGATATGCCCACGCGAATAATGTTCGCTAGCGCCGCCTGTGCATGCGCATCCTCCATTAAATCGCCTTCGACTAATTTTCTTGCTTCTTCCACAAGGGATTTCATTTGCAAAGGAGCTTTGCTTTCCCGATGAGATCCTAGTGCTGGCTTAAACTCCAGCGCACCCAGGCCTCGTCTGCCCATATACGCCAGGCGGTCGAGCGTCGTTATCTGGTTCCTCGAGATACCCTCTTTTGCCATCCAGGCGTCAATGAGAGCGTTCCCGAAATCGTCCGGCAATGCGTCCGCGATCATTCCGGGTAGACGCTGATAGGTGGCCTCTGGAAGATTCGGAAAGATGAACGTATTGCGACGATCATCGAGAGGCATTGTGAGTGGGGCCAGCTCGACGCCCAGCCGTTTCCAGGGAGGATCGTAGGCGAACCCGTAGTACCCGAGTCGCTCGTCTCGCGCCAGAGCTCCCACTCGCTTCCCCCACATTCGAACTTCTATGGCCGCGATATTCAAGAATTTTGCTTCCTTGTAGTACTGTGCGGACGACGAACTCGTTGCGGCGGCTTACTGCTCCTCAGCAACGCGAGGGGATTTACGGTAGGTTCCGGAGCCAAAACCTCGATGCCTTCGAGGTAGTTCAGCGCTTTTAGAGTCCGCAACAGCGTTTCAATGGTGGAACCGCGCCCAGCTTCGAGATTCTGCAAGGCGGTCCTCGTTATTCCCGCCTTTTCCGCAGCCGTCCGTTGATCGATATTTCTCGATAAGCGCAACTGGCGCATTCGTCTTCCTAGTTCACTTTGTAGTTCGGGGAGAGACTTGAATTGTAGATCGCTCATAGCCCATAATTATAGGCTTTAGTGCTATTTCTAGCAATAAAGCAAATAAATGCACGCTTTATATAGATACGTTTAAAGAACATAGTTATAGGCGTTAACTAAATATTTCAATATAAAGCTCGTATCTACGTGCTTTATGTGCACTCATTAACATATCCCCGCAGCTTTCTGAAATAATTTGTCGATCTTAGGCTGGTACAGAGCGCCCTCTTTGCCGACGGTGACACTAGGTCAAACAGCCGACGAGGAGATTAAGATGGCCCCCAGGCCAGATTCGAAAGAGCAACCCTTCGGTTAACAGCCGAAGAAGTTCGAAATCTAAGTGCCGTCCCTGGTGTCGCTTATCGAAGATTGGGAGCCATTCTCGACTCTTTGGTTGCACGCAATGCTGCACCCAAGACCGGACTGAACGAAGCCACGCAGGGAGGAGAGCCGAATGAAACCTGTGAGGTTTTAAAAAAACGCAGCCGGCGAAATATGGAATCGTTTGCTCAATTTCTGGATGTGCTTTTTATTGAGGGCCCGCTTTTTGTGCAAGACTTCCGATACGATACTCTCGGAGCCAAAAATTGGTACTAGGTCTTTCTGTCGGAGACCATTGGCGTCCATTAAAGTCCGGAGAATCTCCACAGGAGAAGCATCAGGAATGACATGATGCTCTTCTTCGTAAGCTTCGATCAGGGCCATCAGGACCTCAGCATATTTCTCTTCGTCGGTTGTTGGATTATCTTTGTTTGCCAGTTTGTCTAGGACGGACAAGTATTCTTCGTGCTGGCGCTCAGATGTGATTGGGGTTGGCGAGCCGACTTCGAGCGCGTATTTTTCAGACACAGCGATCATTACTTTAGCCACTCCTTCTCGTCGTACTCAGCGTGACTCAGAACGCATCGGATGTAAACCATTCTCCATCTATATTTTATTGTAGCGATCAATCTGCATCTGTTATGACTGATGTCGAAAACAACAAAACGACCGACAACCTCGGAGTTTCTCCAGCTGTTCCGAACCTCTGCGAAGTTCTTCCAATCGGCATTCCTTGCGACTTTGTACCAAGCATTTAGGGCCCCCCATTCACTGTGCTCCGCGGTCGCTTCTCGAATCGCTTTACGGCTGACGATCCGCATAGAAAATCTTCGCATTGTGCGAAGATTCTGTCGAGGCGAGACTCAAAGAACGTACGGCGTTGCCGTGCGGGGAGCCAGGGAACACGAATGGAGGCTTGTCGACTGACTGACAAAAGAGAGAGTTTGGGTCCCCGGGCTAGATTCGAACTAGCAACCCTTCGGTTAACACCCGAACCGGGTGAAATCCTAAAAGCTTTATCGTGTGTCGCTTACGGGGAGACACGACCGATTTTCAGTCCCTCACTTGGGCTACTTGGGCTACCACCGGCTGACCCTCAGCTGGATAGAGCGTCTGGCTGCGGAGTCGAAGCACGTAATTAGAGTTAGAGTGGTGCATTGCTCACCTTGGAGAGCGCCTGCTTTGCAAGCCGCCGAGAGCTCTCTAAACCTTCCCTTGCTTCCTTCACTTTTCGTCTTTTTTACAATAACTTGGGGCATTCGTGCACAGTCCGGGTCTCGATCGAAATCTGAGAAGTGCACCCCTCTTTGAGACAAAAGTGTGGATCACACTACCCGCCGATGAATGTTATCGCCGCCGCTGTATAAGCCGGCCCTTGTCGGGCAGTGGCCTGCGCGATTCCCATCATTCCGAGTTTCTGTCAGAATCTGAGGCGCAGGGTGGAAGTGACTTTGACTTTGAGCACTGTTTGCTGATGCCGGATGGCTCTATAAAGCATATTTACAATCTTTCGCACAGCCTAAGGGACGAGGCGGGAAACGGAGAAGTTGTCGGCGGCGTAATGGATATCTCGGAACGTAAAGTCGCGGAGGAAGCAATCCGGCGAAGTGAAGTTTACCTGGCCGAAGCCCAAAAGCTTAGTCACACGGGCAGCTTCGGCTGGAAAGTTTCCAGCGGGGAGATCTTCTGGTCCGACGAGACCTTCCGAATCTTTGAATGCGATCCGAAGGTAAAACCGACCTTGGAATTTTTCCTCTCGCGAATTCATCCCGATGATCGGGAGCCGGTACAGCAGCAAATCGACCGAGCGACGCGTGACGGCGAAGGTTTTGCTCTTGAGCATCGCCTGCAACTGCCCGGCGGTTCTATCAAGCATGTCCGTGTGACTGCCCACCCTTTGCGGGATAGAGCAGGCAACCTCGAGTTCGTGGGGGTGGTGACTGACATCACTGACCAGAGAAGGGCGGAAGAATCGGTGCGCGAGAGCGAGGCCTATCTGGCTGAGGCACAGAAACTCAGCCACACAGGTAGCTGGGCATGGAGTCCAGAGCAGGATATCAGGTACTGGTCGGAGGAATGCTATCGTGTTCTGGGTTTCGATCCACAGAATGGTTTGCCCCGAAAGGAAGAGTACTATCAGCGGATTCATCCCGGCGACCAACCCGGCTTCATGGAACTGATCGGGGCGGCTATCCGCGATAAGACCGATTGGGAAGCGGACTACCGCATTGTCCATCCGGATGGCCCCGTCAGAGACATT
>Ga0210401_10002101_pt1 | contig 22320 bp, 19 predicted proteins | sample IncBWH32MmetaG_FD_150866 | JGI IMG/M metagenome (GOLD analysis project Ga0210401, IMG submission 150866) | Forest soil microbial communities from Barre Woods Harvard Forest LTER site, Petersham, Massachusetts, United States - Inc-BW-H-32-M | ecosystem: Environmental > Terrestrial > Soil >... | reverse complement strand
CGGTACGTCTTGATTCTTGCCGCCGCGGTCGGCCTCGCTGCCGCGGACATGAGCTTGACCGTAGATAAATTGACGGCGTTCATGCGTTCGGCGATCCAGCTCAAGGAGCCCGATAAAGACGTGGCCGAATACCTGCACCACGTCAAAATGATCGAGAAACTGGACGACCGGATGATTGAAGAGCTGCAGGGCATGGGCGCTGGACCAAAAACTGTTGCAGCTCTCCGGGTGCTGGGTAATGCTTCTTCCACGCTGCCCGTGGCCGCGCCGCCGGCTCCGAAACCAGTATACGTTCCGCCCCCTCCACCCAGTTCTATTGAGCAGGAAAAGATCATCGACCAGGCGCGCGAATATGTGATGAATTACACCAAGAACCTGCCGAATTTCATCTGCGTGCAAGTGACCCGCCGCAGCTTCGATCCCAAAGGCGGAAACAACTGGTACAAAGGCGACACCATCACAACGCGCCTCACTTATGACGGGCAAAAGGAAGATTATCAGGTCGTCCTGCATAATGACCAGCCCGTGACCAACAAATCCATGGAAGCTTTCGGCGGAACAACTTCAGCGGGTGAGTTCGGCACCATGATGAAAGAAATTTTCGAGCCGGAGAGCCATGCGCGTTTCTCCTGGGATCATTGGGGAACATTGCGCGGCCGGCGGACTTACGTGTTTGGCTACGACATCGAGCAGCAATATTCGAGATATCACATTCTGGTCGAGGACAATCTCAATATCGTCCCCGCCTATCGCGGCCTGGTCTACATCGACGAGGACACCAAGATGGTGACCAAACTCACGCTGGATCCTTACAACCTTCCGGAGGCGTTTCCGGTGCGAGAGTCCCACCAATCGCTCGATTACGACTTCGAAGAAATCGCTGACGCCAAATACTTGTTACCGCTGAAGGCAGTCCTCACCGTTAGCCGTTCGCGCTATGGCTCAAAGAACGAGACGGAGTTCCGCCTGTATCGCAAGTTCGAAACCGGCAGCACCATCAAGTTCGAGACTCCCGACGCACTGCCCGACGACACGACCAAAGAGAAGCCTCCGGCAGATAAGACTCAGAAGAAGCAATAATTCCGGATCTGACCCCGATTTTTCGAAACGCCGCTTGCGCTCCTCCCCGCTTCCTTGTACCAAAGCGGACCGCCTCGAAAAACACATTCTGTTAATTGACAAACTGTTTACACATTGTCTCGACCCCACTCAATCTAACGTGATGTGCGGGCTGCTTTAGAGCACGCGGACCGAGTAACATCCTCATCACTCATTAGAAAAGGAACTATATTCATGAAAAAAGAAACTACTGTGTCACCTGCGTTCGATGATGTTCAGACCAACTGGCAACGCGTCGTCCGAAGGCGCTCGTTCCTGAAGGGCATTGGCGCCGCTGGCGCGATAGCGCTACCGGCCGGTAAGGTGTTCGCCCAACAGGACAACAAGCTTTCCAAGGACGATGCCGCCCTGCTGCGGTTTGCCGCGGCGATCGAATTTGTCGAGGCTGATCTATGGCAGCAATACAACGAGCTCGGCGGACAGGTCGACCACAATGACAATCCCAATCCCGGGAACCCGGCTTACGTCGCAGCGCTCCAAAATCTCGACGGGGACATGCCGCAATACATCTCTGACAACACCGATGATGAGATCAGCCATCGCGACTTCCTCAACGCCTACTTGAAGTCAAAAGGAGCGCAAGCCATCGACTTCACGCAGTTTGAAACTCTTCAGCCCACAAAAGCGGCGGGAGCCCTCGGCGGCGGACGCCTGACCAACCTGCAAACGCTCACCGTGGATACCAGTTGGTATTTCCGATACCGCAGCACGCAGAATCCAGACTTGGGGGCGAAGTTTCCGCAACTCCTCAATATCGTCAATCAGCCCGCAATTCCTTTGCAGGACAATTACGCGCAATCCACTATCCAGGCGATTGCCAACGTTGCCTCCATTCATTTCGCTTTCATCGAACAAGGTGGATCGAGCCTTTATCCGATCCTGGCGCTCAAGGCCACCAGTCTTGAAGTCCTGCGAATCCTGTTGAGTATCGGAGGAGTAGAAATCGATCACTTTTCGCTCTGGCACGATAAGATGGGCAACGCAGTGGCACAACCGCTGGCCCCGCTTTCCGATCCCGTTACCGGACTGAGTTTCCCCGATTTCAATAATGCGGTCAACCAGCACAACGCACAACTCTCCGCCCCGGACCAAAAGGCCGGCGGCCAGATGTTCCAAACCAACCTGATCCTGCCTGAGCCGTGCGAGTTCCTTAGTCCGGATCTGCCTGCTTGCTCGATCATCCGGCCGACCTTGTCGCCGAACGGAGGTCCCATGGCCACCGTCCAAGCTTTTATCGCCGACCGCCTATTCTTTGGTCAGAACCCGCAGTTCCTGGAGCAACTCATGGATCTGGCTTCAGAAGCGGAGGCGGCGCGCCGCCCAGGTCAGGACTAGTGATTTCGTTCCGGGAAATCGCCGGCCTCAGTGTCTCGTAAGTGATAGCTCACCGGCGGGCTTCACCGCGCGGATGAAGGCGCTCAGAAACTTTCCATCTACTTGGGGAGCGATTGCATCGACGTCGATGCCTTCCCCGGACAGGAAGTCTCTGGCGTCTTCGGCGCGATAGACGCGAGTGGGCTCGAGATCGATCTGTTCGAAGCCCGCCGATTTCAATTTGCTTCGATAATCGCTTTCATCCAGCGCGCCGGCCACGCACCCGACCCAGAGCAGAACGCTCTTGCGGATCTCGGGCATAATCTCGCCGCGCGTGACCACGTCGGAAACGGCGAACCGCCCACCCGGCTTCAACACCCGGAAGGCTTCGCTTAGCACACGATCTTTATTGCTGGACAGGTTGATGACGCAGTTGGAGATGATGACGTCTACCGAGTTGTCGGGCAGAGGGATGCTTTCGATCTCGCCCTTCAGAAACTCGACATTCTGTACGCCGGCTTTCCGCTTATTCTCCTCGGCCAGGGCCAGCATCTCGTCGGTCATATCGAGCCCGTAGGCTTTGCCGGTCGGGCCAACACGGCGGGCGGAAAGCAGAACGTCGATGCCGCCGCCCGACCCAAGATCGAGCACCGTTTCACCGGGATTGAGCTTCGCCAGCGCGGTCGGATTTCCGCAGCCTAGCGACGCTTTGACTGCTTCCTCGGGCAAAACGTCGGTCTGAGAGGAATCGTAGAGATTGCTGGTAATAGGATCGCAAGAGCCTCCACAGCAGGACCTGGTCCCGCTGGAAACGCCTCGGGCGGCGCGTCCATATCTTTCTTTGACGACTTCCTTGATGTCGGCTTCCATATTTCTATAATAATCGAAGTATAGCCTCTGTCAAGGGGCCAGGCCCAGAAAATTGGTCGGCGCGAAGCACATCGATTTTGCCAGGGCCGCTGGGGCGCCAGCGCTGGAACATCCTCTCGGATGCCAACCCGGCGAAGATGCTGATCATCGGGACACCACACGCCGCGGCGACATGCCCTCCGGCGGAATCGTAGCCAATATACAAATGACTGCGTTGGATGTGAGAGGCGAAGCCGGCGAAAGAGCCGTCCCACATTGCGACGCCAGGGCCCGAGCGAGCGACTGCGCGTTCGACGCGATCGGCTTCTTCGCCACCAGCGCCTCTGTCGATCAAAAGCGGCCGCGGCAGGCTGCGAAGCAGCTCTTCTTCGAACGGGTCCGGAACGCGTTTGGCTGGATTCTCTCCGACCCCGAGGCTAACCGTGGTCGCGAGTTCGGAGGCATCCAGGCCAGTGCGAATATAAGGCCGGGCGTCGGAGACATCGAATGTTTCCAAAACCCACCGCCGCGCCAGATCAGAAACAGACTCATCGCCGTCGCCGCCATACGAACGGCTTTCGAAGAAATAGTAATCTTCCTCCGAACAAATTGGGAGCAGGCCCAACTGCGTAAGGCGGGAATCGGGATCGATGATGATACTGGCAGGTTTGCCCATGGTTTCCCGCAGAGCTCGCCAAATCGAGAGCCGGCCGTCGAGTGCTCCGCTGCGGCCATAAGCAATGGCGATATGTCTCAATCGCGGATCGGCCGCGAACAGCTCCCAGGCTTTCTGCGGCCCGACGAAGTAGATCTGAGCGTTAGGAAACTTTTGCTTGGCGGCGTCCAGCATGATACTTGTGATCGCCACATCGGCGCCCAGCGTCACGCGGGACAGCACGAATACGTTTCGAATCACGGCGGGATCACGATCCAACTTTCGAGGCCGCCGCACCCGTTCGTAGCGCGCCGCCAGATGCTCGGCATGCAGATCGGGAATGCGCCGCGCGATCACTTCCGAGAAAAGATCGGCGTAAACTTCGCAGAGACGCGGCTCGAATAAATCGGCCAGGCGCTCGACCACGATGCGGAACAGGGCCCGGCTGCCGTCCCCTTCGAGCAAATCATCCACCAGCCGTTCAGGGTAGGGTGAGCCGGCCAGGCAATGTTCCAACAGTTCCTTCGCCAGTGAATCAGCCGAGGTATTTTCCAACCAACAACTCCAGTTTTTTCCGGGTGGCTTCCGGGATGGCCTGGCGATCGGTAATCAAAGCGTGGGCCAGCGCCGTTCCGCACTTGCATTCGCGAGCGGCCGGCATCCCGGCGACAGTGGCGGCCACCACTTTGCACGCGTTGTCGGCATTCTTGCTCAGGTTGGCGAGGATATCGGTAACGGTCACGGCATCATGCTCTTCGTGCCAGCAATCGTAGTCAGTGACCATCGCTACCGTCACGTAACAGATCTCGGCTTCGCGCGCCAGCTTGGCCTCCTGCAGATTGGTCATGCCAATCACGTCCATGCCCCAACTGCGATAAACGTTCGATTCGGCCTTGGTGGAAAAGGCCGGACCCTCCATGCACAAGTAAGTGCCGCCACGAAATACATCGACCCCTACCTGCACACAGGATTGGTGAACGACTTCGGAAAGCTGCGGGCAGACAGGATCGGCGAAGCTGACATGCGCGACCAGTCCTTCACCGAAAAAGGTGGAGACGCGGCCGCGCGTGCGGTCGAAAAACTGATCGGGTATTACGAATTTCAACGGCGGATGTTTTTCGGTCAGCGATCCGACCGCGCTGAGCGAAATGATTCGCTCGACTCCGAGCGATTTAAAGCCATAGATATTGGCGCGAAAATTCAGCTCGGAAGGCGAGATGCGATGGCCGCGGCCATGGCGCGCCAGAAATGCCACCTCTTTCGCGGCTAGCTTTCCGACGACATATGGATCCGATGGCCGGCCCCAAGGAGTGTCGATCGTCAACTCCCGCTGCGCTTCAAAGCCCGGCATTGAGTACAGCCCGCTGCCCCCGATAATACCGATCGTTGCTTTCATTCGTATATAGCCGGTTTCATTTATAGATGGCCGGTTTCATGCTTGTATGAGCTCCAGCAAAACACCACCGGTCGACAAGGGATGGACGAAAACATAAAGGTGGCCGCCTGCGCCTAGCCGCGGATCGTTCATCAATCGGGCGCCGCTCGATTTTAGACGCGCAACCGCGCTAGCCAGGTCGGGCACTTTGATGGCGACGTGATGCAGCCCTTCACCCCGCTTGTCGATGAATTTGGCGATTACTGAATCTGCTTCCGTGGCTTCCAGCAATTCGATACGCGACTCACCCGCGGGCAGCATGGCGACTTTCACTTTCTCCTGTTCGACCGTTTCGCGGAGAGCGACCGAGAAGCCGAGTTGCTTTTCGTAGAAGTCTAGCGCGGCATCCAGCGACCGCACGGCGATGCCCAGATGATCAATCTTTAGAGTGTTTGAGCCAGCCATTGACGATTGAGTATGGATCCTCTTGCCGCGCGGCGACCTTTTCGGCAGCGGCCTCGAAATTGACATCCGAAAAACGTTCCAGCAACCGCTCTCGCAGCATCTCGCGCAGCCGTACATGCCAGTTCGCTACTGCCCGGTCTTTCGCTCCCCTACGCGCCAGAAACGATCGTACCGCGACCAGAGTCTCTGTGATTCCCTGGCCTTCGGTAGCTGTGGCTCGAATCACCGGCGGCACCCAGCCGTCTTTGCGGGTAGAAAGACTCTGGATGGCCTTGATCTCGCGCTCCAGGCGGTCCGCGCCGGGTTGATCCGCTTTATTGATGACGAAGACGTCGGCGATTTCCATGATGCCGGCCTTGATCGCCTGCACGTCGTCGCCCATTCCGGGCACCAGCACCACTACGGTCGCATCCGCAAGCTTCGCGATCTCCACTTCATCCTGGCCAACACCCACCGTTTCGATCAGCACCACGTCTTTGCCGGCGGCGTCCAGCAGCAGAGCCATATCGGTAGTGGCTGCGGCCAGCCCGCCGAGCCAGCCCCGAGTTGCCATGGAGCGGATGAAAACGCCTGGGTCGGCGTGATGGGCCAGCATACGGATGCGGTCGCCGAGAATCGCCCCGCCAGTGTAGGGACTCGTCGGGTCCACGGCGATAACGCCGACCTGTTTGTTCTCGCTCCGCAGCTCGTGGACCAGGCGATCGACCAGTGTGCTCTTGCCGACGCCGGGTGAGCCGGTGATGCCGATTACGGTTGCCTTGCCGGTGTGAGAAAAGAGTTCTTTGAGTAGCGGCTCGGCACGGTGAGACCGGTTCTCGATCGAGGTGGCGGCACGGGCCAGGGCGCGGAGATCGCCGGCCAGAATTTTCTGAGCCGAGTCCGTCATCAACTCTTCAAAAGTTGGCGGGCGATAACCAGCCGCTGAATTTCACTAGTCCCCTCGCCGATGGTGCAGAGCTTCACGTCGCGATAGAACTTTTCGACTGGATAGTCCTTGATGAACCCGTTGCCGCCGTGGATCTGGACGGCTTCGTTGGTGACGCGCACCGCGACCTCGGACGAGAAAAGCTTGGCCATTGACGATTCCTTGGTGACGCGGTGACCCTGATCCTTCATCCATCCGGAGCGATAGGTAAGCAGGCGCGCGGCATCGATTTCGGTGGCCATGTCGGCGAGCTTGTTTTGGATGGTTTGAAACTCGGAGATGAACCGGCCGAATTGCTTACGCTGCTTGGAATATTTCAGCGCGGCCTCATAAGCCCCTTGCGCCGTTCCCACCGAGAGCGCCGCGATGGAGATGCGGCCGCCGTCCAGAATGCGCAAACTATCGATGAAGCCTTCGCCCCGCTTGCCGAGCAATTGCGATTCCGGCACGCGGCAATCGGTGAACACGAGTTCGCCCGTTGCACTGGCGCGCATTCCGAGCTTGTTCTCCTTCTTGCCGACGCGGAAGCCTGGCACGCCTTTTTCGAGAACAAAGGCGGAGATGCCATGCTGCGATGCGCCGCGATCAGTAACCGCCATGGCGACGCAGACATCGGCGTATTGTGCGTTGGTCGTGAAGATTTTGCTGCCGTTCAGCACCCAGCAGGCGCCATCCTTGACAGCTTTCGTGCGGGTACCCGCGGCGTCGGACCCCGATTCGGTTTCAGTGAGCGACCAGGATCCGATCCACTCTCCAGTGGCCAGCTTGGGGATGTATTTTTGCCGTTGCTCGTCGCTCCCGGCGATGAAAATATGATTCGTGCAGAGGGAATTGTGCGCGGCAACGATCAGGCCGACCGAGGGATCGACCCGCGACAGCTCTTCGATGATGATGGCGTAATCGACGTAGCCGAGTCCGGCGCCGCCCAGATCTTCGGGAAAAATTGCTCCCAGGAAACCGAGTTGGCCGGCCTTCTTGATGGCGTCGAGCGGAAAGATTTGCTCTTCATCCCACTCGAGCACGTGAGGCGCGATCTCGGCTTCGGCAAATTCGCGGACCGCCTTGCGAAGATGGATCTGCTCCGGCGTGTAATCGAATTCCATCGCGGGTCAGACGATCAGTTCTTTCTGTAAATCCCAGCGCATGGTCCGGCTCTGCCGATAGCTTTCCACTGCCATGCGGCAAGCGATCGAAACGCGGAATCCCAAATCGAAGGGGCAATTCGGTTCTTTCCCGTCGCGGATGCAGTCCAAAAAATTCTGCATGTGGGCGTTGCCGGCCGCAGTGGTGCGGCCCAACATCTCTGTCCCGTCCGGGCGATTCACTTTCTGCGGCACATAGCGAATGGACGGGCCTTTGGAGATGGTCCCGTCGGTGCCGAGCACGTCTTCGCTCACGCTGAGCTGGTTGTTGCCGAAACACGAGTCCCAACTAATCAGAATGTCTTCGGGCTGTTCGATAGAGACGTTCATGGTATCGGGAACTTCGCGGCCATCTTTCCACAAAAAAATGCCGCCGGTCATGTTGACGGCTTTGGGGATTTGCAGATTCAGCGCTTTGTACCAGAACGAAAGCTGGTGGCACATGTTTTCGTAGACGTTCCCGCCCGAATAGTCCCAGAAGAATCGCCAATTGATGTATCGGTTCGCCTCGAAATCGCGCTTGGGCGCATCGCCGAGGAAGGAATTCCAGAGAACGTTCTCAGGATTCATGTCGGGATACACCGGCCGCGCCCACTGCGGCTTTCCGTGGGGCGTGTTGCGATACATGTGCATGTGAACGGCGGAAATTTTTCCAACGTACCCAGTGGCGAGAAAGTTCAAAGCGTCGGGCATCTGGCCCGAGGAACAAGATTGATGGCCGACTTGGACGGTGAGCTTTGGCGCATTCCGGTAGGCGGCTCGCATGCGCTTGGCGTGGTCGACCGTGAAAGCCATGGTCTTTTCCTGATAGACGTGCTTGCCGGCTTGGATGGAATTGACGAACTGCTCGCAGTGCAGGTGCTGCGGCGTGGCGATGATGACGGCATCGATGGATTTGTCGTCGAGCAGGTGGCGGTGGTCGAGATAGGTGGCTGCGCTGGGGACAAGTCGTTTGGCGTCGTTGAGACGCTTGGTGTAGATATCGGCGAATGCCACGAAATCGACGTTGGGGCAGTTGAGCGCCCAGTGAACCAGTTCAGTGCCGCGGTCCCCGGCGCCGATGATGCCCATGCGGACGCGATCGTTAGCCCCCAACACGCCTTGCGGTGAGGCGAGAGTGGTGGCTAGGCCAGTGGCCATCGTGCCGATGAACTTACGGCGGGAATCCATGGATTGACCTTCTATGCTTCAATCTTATCATTCCACTCTTGTTTAAGGCGTTACCAGGTAAGCAGATGCAGGCCGCGGATGGCTTGGAAGTGAACATCACGGGTCACGACGGGGAGCCGATGCTCGCGGGCCAGGGCGGCGATCCAGGTGTCATTGCTGGGAATAGGCGTTCCTGCGGTCTTCAATTCGCGCCGAAGTTCCGCATATCCCCGCGCGGTTTCGACGCCGACAGCCAGCAGGTCGAACAAGGACAGATTGGCGTGGAGCCAGCGCTGATACCGCGCGCGAAAGCGGGACTGGTGAATCCTCGTTCTCGACGAACGGCGATAGATTCTGATTGCACCGGCAAATGACGAAAAAGCATTAACGAGAATCAACTTCAATTCTCCTAGTCGTCGAGACGCTCAAACTCCTGGCGAATGACGCGATCCAGCCGCCTGGTCTCGGCATGGAGATCGCGCAGGCCTCCGAAAGCGCGCATCCAGGGTTTATCGAGGTTAGGCAGAGCGGCTTTTCTCCCCAACCGCTCGCGCACGGCTTCCGTGAAGAAATCCTTGAGGGAGCACCCCTGCTCAGCGGCGGTCGCTTTAGCCTGGTGGAACAGGGCATCGGGGATATCGATCGTAGCCTTCATTTGTCCAAACAATACGAGAGCGGCACTGGTTTATTTTAGCGGGTCTGGCGCTTAACGCCGCCAAGCGAGCAGCCCAGCCACCCCGACCAGAGCCAGTCCGAACGTGCCGGGTTCAGGAACTTGCGGCGTCAAGAAGCCCTCGATTTCGCCGCCAGGAAATAGCGTAGTGTGAATGTTCAAGTAGGCGTCTCCAGCGGCCAGTCCGGCTGCCAGAGTTGCTTCGGCGCCTGCCGGAGTTCCTCCATGCGCACTAACGAAGGCGGGATTCCAGGATGAGGCCAGCGTCAGATCGAAAGTCTGATTGAAGCTTCCAGAGGTGACGCCAAGAGGAAAGCCACTGAATGAAGGGACTTGGGTTGCTACGCCCGCTGTTCCGGTCAGGGGGGTACCAGTGCAACAGTGAATGTGAGACGCGGTCGTCGGGGCCACCAAACCAGAAAAGGACTCCATTACGAACAACGTGTTGACCGTAGTGTCAATTATGACCAAACCAGTTCCGGTGCCCGGGGACGTAGTGCCTTCATTTGGTCCGTTCAAAGTGGCGACGTACGTGATGGGAGCCGCGACAGCGGCACACCCAAGCCAAAGAGCGATTCCGAAAACCAGCAGAGATAGCTTCATTGGTTCCTCCGAGAATACTTGCATCCGAGTATACACCTGCCCCCGGAGCTGCGGCGCCGGTCCTAATTCAAAGGTGTGAGGCGAGGCGGCCGGAAATCGGGTTCGAGCAGCCAAGCCTTGCGATCGGGGTAGTAAGTGCGGAGTTTTTCGTTTTCTTCGGAGCCGAGATCGCGCGCCCAAACAACTTGCGAGGCATCAATATCAGCCAGGTTGTGGACCCACTCGCGGAATTCGTGCGGCGGGTAATACCGAACAAATACCAGTTGCTTTCCTGGAGACTGCGTAAGCTGGTTGTTGATCGCGATGCGGCCGTCTGGATCGTCATGATTGATGGCGTCCCAGGTTTCATACGGCGTCATCGCGGAGTAAAGCGGCTGATTCCCGGAAAGATGCAGGCCGTACCAAAAAACGAAATGGGCGGCGCAAAGGAACAGAATGAGCCGGGCAATATTGAACCCGCTCAAGCGTTCGAGCGCGGCAACGCTGACAAGTACAAACAGACAGGTGACGGCCGCGATGTAGTGGGTATAAAAGTACGGATAGAAATTAGCGCCGAGGCTGAAAATGAGCAGCGTGAGGATCACCCACAGGAAACGGCGCTCGCGAAGCACGAGCAAGAAGGCCGGCAAGGCGAAATAGAGCGGCGGGAGGAAGAAGAAGCGGTAAAAGCGAACGCGGCTGAGGTAGCGGTCCCAGAACGTCCGGACCGTGTCAGTCGTGGAGCCGTGGGTCTCCGATTGGATTTCGTAGTCGAGTTGCTGCTCGCGCGTAAGCTGCCGGTGTGGGATGGGGTTGGCCTGGACAGTGAAGCTGGACGGCACGCCGTATTGATATTGGCTGAGCATGTAGGGTAGCGTGGTCCAACTGCCGGTAACCTGCTTGTTCTGGAGTAGAACCAGCCCGATGGCAGGAAGCAGAACAAAAAGCGCGGGCGTGAGCTTCAGGACTTTGCGGATGGACAGTAGAACAAACAAAACCACGCTCGCCAGTAGGAAGATGAACTCGTAAGGTCGTGTGAGGAGCTGCAGGGCCAGACCTAGCCCGAGCAGTGCGGCGTTCCGAAAACTTGGGGATTCGCGCAGTCTCGGCAACGCGCCGAATACGAGGCAGCCCGCGCAAGCCGAGACTGCCCCGCCCCAGAAGCTGTTCATCCACTGATTGAGCGGTCCAAATTCGACGACGGCCAGCAACCCTACAACCAGCGCCCACCCAGGCGTGGTCCAGGCGCGGAGCATCCAGTAGCACACCGCGCACAAAGCGCCGATGGAAAGAGCGACGCCGGCCCAGGGATGTCCGAAGATGCTCCAGCCGAGAGCGAGGACGATGCCTTGGCCGAGCGGAAAGATCGAACTGTAGGTTGGTTCCTGGAGCACGAAAAATGTTTCGAAGAACTGATGCAGCGGGTGAGTTGGATTAGCGAGACGGAAATGGCGCAGTGTGTCGGCAAGAAGAATATAGCTGAAGTCATCGGTCACGTTGGGAGACGGGATGGGATATTGCGCCAGCAGCGCGAGACGGAGCCCGATGGGGAGCGCGGCGAGCAACAGCATGGACCAAACCGGATGTTGGGCGAGTTTGCGAGCGTAGGGCTCTAGAACGGGACGTGAGGCGAGTACGAGCATGACCAGGAGAACCGCCAAGATCAGCTCAATGAAATCAGCGGCGCCAAATCCGATGGGATTGCGAAGCGGCAGAAAGAAGCGCAGGAAATCCATTAGCTAGTGCACCTGCTCCAGCCGGAGTGGCGAAGGTTGCGGGATGGGTGCGGGTGGCTCGGGCACGTAGCGGCTGAGCTGGGGCGGACGAGCATCGGGTTCCAGCAGCCAGACGGCGCGATCGGGATAGTAACGCCGCAGTTTTTCGTCTTCGATGGCCCCGAGGTCCCGCGCCCATACGATGCGGGACCGGTCAATATCCGCTTCGTTGTAAACCCACTCGTCCTGGAAAATATGCTGTGGCCAGTATCGAACGAAAACCAGCAATTTGCCGGGAATTTTTGCGAGCTGGCCGTTGACCTCGATCCGGCGCTCGGGGTTGTTGTGGTTGATGACGTCCCAGGTTTCGTAGTGTCGCATCGCCAACGAGAAATCTGCAGTGTCGAAAACGTGAAGGCCGTAAAAGAAAACGAAATGGATGAAGCAAAGGAACACGATCAGCCGGGCGGCTTCGTTGCCCACAGGCCATCCCCGAATGGTCAGCCGGCTTAATTGCCGAAGCCCCGTGACGCTTATGAGAACGAACAGGCACGTGACTGCGGCGATGTAGTGAAATTGGAAAGCTGGGAAAACATTTGCTCCGAGCGCGAAGATCAGCAGCGTAAGCGCAACCAATGCGAATCGGACTTCGCGTAGCGCGAAGAGGAACGCAATGAGAGCGAGATAAAGCGGCGGAAGAAAGAAGAAGCGATAAAATCGCACGCGGTAGGCCAAGCGCGTCAGATAAGTCGTGACTGTTTCGGGACCGCTCGGCCCGAACGCAAGCTGCATCTTGTAATCGAGCTGCTGTTGGGGAGTGAGATCGTTGTGAGGAATTGGCTTGGATTGAAAGGTGAGCCCAGCTGGCACGCCGTATTGATACTGACTCAGCATGTAGGGGAGCGTCGTCCAACTCCCAGTTACTTGCTTGTTTTGGAGCAGCGTGAGCCCGATGGCGGGCAGTAGGACAAGCAAGGCTGGCGCGAGTTTGGCAGGTCTACGGAAAGACTGGGCTAGAAACAGCGCTGCGCCCGCGAGCAGGAAGATGAACTCGTAAGGTCGAGTCAGTAGCTGAAGAGCCAGGCCGAGACCTAGGAGCGCTGCATCCCGAGACCGGCCGGATTCGCGCAGTCTTGGTATCGCGCCAAAAACCAGGCATCCGGCGGTTGCCGAGAACGCTCCGCCCCAATAACTGTTCATCCATTGATTGAGCGGGCCAAATTCGACGACTGCGAGGAGACCGCCAAGGAGCGCCCACAGGGACGTGGTCCAGCCGCGCAGCATCCAGTAGCAGAGCGCACAGAACACCGAGGAGGACAACAGAACGCCGGCCCAGGGAGTGCCGAAGACCACGCGGCCAAGCGCCATCGACAGGCCCTGACCGAGCGGGTAGATGGAGCTGTAGGAGGGCTGCTGCAGCACAAAGAAAGTTTCGAAGAACTGATGCAATGGATGCGCTGGATTGGCGAGGCGAAAATGCCGGAGGGTATCGGCCACCAGGAGATGGCTGAATTCGTCGTAAATATCGGGCGAGGGAACCGGATGATGAGGAAGGAGCGCGAGCCGCAGCGCGATCGGCAATGTCGCCAGGAGCAACATGCACCAACCGGTTCTTGGCGCTAACTTGCGCGCGTAGGGCTCGATCCAGCGGCGTGTAACCAGCGTCAGCAGCACCAGTATCCCCGCGATGATGAGCTCGATGAAGTCGCTGGCGCCGAAGCCGATCGGGTTGCGGAGCGGTAAGAAAGAGCGCACCAGGTCGGCGAAATTCATGAAGGTTCCATTTTCCCAAGACGTTTGGCATGTCGCGGCTGGTACGATAACGCTGATGATGGTACCTGGCAGCCCGGAAGATCTGGCCGAAGCGCTAGCCGTAGCGCAACGCAACCATCAGACTATCCAATTGTGCGGCAACTCGACCAAGGATCGGATGGGCGGCCCGATCTCGGCGGCGGATGTGCGGATTTCGACGACGAAGCTGAATCGTGTTTTGCAATACGAGCCCAACGATCTGACGATCAGCGTGGAGGCCGGGATACCTTACCGTGAATTGCTCCGGGTGCTGGCTGAGCATCGGCAGATGATTCCGCTCGATCCTCCATTTTCTGAGAACGCGACCATAGGCGGGATCGTGGGAGCGAATGCGAGCGGCCCACGCCGGCGTCTCTACGGGACTGCGCGGGACATGGTGATCGGTATGACGTTCGCGACACTGGAAGGCAAACTGATCCGATCCGGCGGAATGGTAGTGAAGAACGTCGCCGGCTTGGATATGGGCAAGCTGATGATCGGATCGTTCGGGACTCTGGCGGCCGTGGCCGTGATTAACTTCCGCTTGCATCCGATGCCCGCGGGTACGCGAACTTTCATGCGGGAATTCGTTCGGTCGGCGGAGGCGATCGCGGCGCGGGACAAGGTCTTGAAAGGCCCCCTCCAACCGGCCGCCGTGGATATCGTCAAATCGGCAGCGGGTTATGATCTGATGATTCAGGGCGGCGGAAGCCCGGCGGTGCTAGATCGCTACTCGCGCGAATTGCCGGGCGCGCGGGTAGTAGAGGGCGCTGAGGAGCAAGAGCTGTGGGAGCGGATTCGCGAGTTCACGCCGCGGTTTTTGCGGGAGCATGCATACGGAGTGGTAGTGCGGATTTCATGCACGCTTTCAGAAGTCGGGCAGGTGCTGGAGACATTACCAGCGCCGGTATTGGCACGGGCGGGATCGGGTGTGTGTTATTGGTACTACTCACAACCCGGAGATCTACGCCATATCGAACGGCTGTATCGGGAGGGTCATAAAGGAAAGTGCGTGGTGGAATTCGCTCCGCACAGCGTCCGCGAAACGTCGGACTTATGGCCTGAGCCGGGAACCGACTTTGCGATGATGAAAAAGGTGAAGGAAATGTTCGACCCGCAGTATCTTCTTAACCCGGGCAGATTGTATGGCCGTATCTGAGCTGGTGAATTTCGACAAACCGCAGCAGGCCGATCTCGACCGCTGTGTGCATTGCGGCCTGTGTCTGAACGCCTGCCCGACTTATCGCGAGCTGCGCGTTGAAATGGATTCTCCGCGAGGACGGATTTATCAGATGGCGCAGGTGTCCAGCGGCGTAGCGGCGATCAGCCCGTCATATATCGAGCACATCGAGCTTTGCTTGGCCTGCCGCGGTTGCGAAACTGCCTGTCCATCGGGAGTGCAGTACGGGCGCCTGGTAGAGGCCGCGCGCGCTGAGATCGAAACCAAGATCCAGCGGCCGTGGCACGTTCGAATGCTTCGCTGGCTCGTTTTTCAGAAGCTTTTGCCGTCCAAGCTAAACCTTGGGATAGTCGGCACGCTGCTCTATTTCTATCAGGCCACCGGCTTGAAAAAACTGGTTCGAATGCTGGGCTTTTTGCCCGCCAGAATGCGTGAGGTGGAGAGTCTGGCGCCGGAAATCGAATCGCCATTCTTCTTTGGCTATTACGGGAGGGTGCTGGCGCCCGAGGGTGCGCAGCGGCATCGCGTGGCGTTTATGGGCGGGTGTATCGCGAACATCAGTTTCGCGCGGCTCAATGAGGCGACGGTGCGGGTGCTGCAGAAGAACGGCTGCGAGGTTTCGATTCCCCGAACTCAGACCTGCTGCGGCGCCCTCCACGTGCATGCCGGGATCCGGGAGAAGGCACGGGAGCTGGCCCGGCAAAACATCGATGCCTTGCTGGAAGGTGAATATGACGCAATCGTTACCAACGCGGGCGGCTGCGGATCGACGCTGAAGGAATACGGTGAGCTTTTGGAGCACGATGCTGAGTATGCGGAGAAAGCCCGGCGTTTTTCGGCGCTGGTGAAAGACGTGAACGAGTTTCTCGCATCCATTGAGCTCAACGTCATGGATATGAAGCAGCAGTCCATGACGGTTACATACCAGGATTCGTGCCACCTGGCGCACGGGCAAAAAATCCGTTCCGCGCCTCGGAAACTATTGAATGCGGTTCCGGGATTGCAGCTTCACGAGATGCCTCTATCGGATTTGTGCTGCGGCAGCGCGGGAATTTATAACGTCGTGCATACGGGGATGGCCATGGCGCTACTCCGCAAGAAAATGGATTTCGTAAATGGCACAGACGCGCAGGTGATCGTCACCGCGAATCCGGGATGCATGCTGCAATTAGCCGCGGGTGTTCAGAAGTTTGGCCGCGGACAGAGAGTGGCGCACGTGGTGCAGATTTTGGACGAGGCGTATGGCACGCCTACACGTGCAAAGTGAAGACCGCGCCGCCGCCGGGTCCATTGGCAGCGCTGACCGTACCGCCATTCTGCTCCACGATAGACTGCACCACATAGAGTCCCAGCCCCGAGATAATCGACTTGGTCGACACGCGCGGCTGAAAAATCCGCGGCAGCAGCTCGGGTGAAATTCCCGGGCCGTCATCGCTCACGACGATTTCCTGCTGGCGGGCCTCCACGTGAATATTCTTGGCGCCAGCTTGGGCGGAGTTCAAGAACAAGTTGACCAGAACGCGCTCCCACTGGGCAGGATCGCCCTTCAAGTGAAACTCGCGATCGATCTCTTGGGTGAATCCGATTCGCTGACTATTGGCGCATTCCAGATAATCCTGGCAAAATTGCGTTGCATTCTCGATGACGGGCGCCAGGTCGGTAGCCGAGCCGGTGGTTTCGAGAATGCTATGCACGATTCGCTGGCCGCGATGGATGCTGCGCTGCAAGGTCTGTGCGACCTTCTGCCATTTAGGATCGCTTTCGAGCAGATCGGCGTTCTCTCCGATCGTCTGAAACACGTTATTCAAATCGTGAATCAGGCCCTCGAGGGTTAAATCAGCAACTGCCATATTGATTACTGGGTAACTCGATGTAGTGTAGCGAAAAATTCGGGAAAAGACACGGAGGCTGACTCGGCCCCTGCGATAGTGCAAGGTCCGTCGGCAGCCAAGGCTGCGACGGAGAAGGCCATGGCGATGCGGTGGTCGCCGAAAGAGTCGAGCTCAGCGGCGTGGAAGTGCTGGCGGCCCGGCACCTGGAAGCCATCCGGATGAATCTCGATCGCGAGTCCCATTCGCTGGAAGTTGTCGGCAATAGTAGCGATGCGGTCGGTCTCTTTGACGCGCAGCTCGGCGGCATCGCGCACGATCAATCCATCCTCGCTGGCTGCGCCGAGGACCGCCAGAACGGGGATTTCGTCGATCAGCGCCGCGGTCCGGGCCTTCTCAAGCACTCCGCCGCGGATCCGCGACTTCCTTATTGATACGTCGCCGATCAATTCCCCGGCGGTCTGGGTGATGTCCAAAACTTTGATGGCCGCGCCCATTTCGGCCAAGAAATCGAGCAGGGCGGAACGGGTCGGATTCAAGCCCACGGAGCGAATGGTTAAATCCGACTCAGCGACGATCAGCGCGGCAACCAGGAAGAACGCCGCCGAGGAGAGATCTCCCGGTACACGTAGATCGCGGGCTCTGAGGTGCGGCCGGCCGGTCAGAGCGATTGATTTTCTTTGAACGTCGAGTTCAGCGCCGAACTCGCGCAATGCCAGCTCGGTGTGATCGCGAGTACGGACCGGCTCGTGAACGATGGTACGGCCGTGGGCATAGAGGCCCGCCAACAAAACGCAGCTTTTTACCTGTGCGCTCGCGACAGGTAGCGTATATTCGATCGGATGAAGCTCGGTTCCACGAATAGTTAGCGGGGGAAAGCGGTTGTCGTGCGCTTCAATGCTCGCTCCCATTTCAGCCAGCGGTTTCATGATCCGCTCCATGGGCCGCCGGGACAACGACTCATCGCCTCCGATTCGAGCGTCGAAGCGCTGCGCTGCTAAGATGCCCGAGAGCATGCGAATCGTAGAACCGGAATTACCGGCGTCGAGCATCGCGGAGGGCGCATGCAAACCATCGAGGCCGCGCCCTTCGATGGATACCGAGCCTTCCTGTTTTTCGACGCGCGCCCCCAGCGCCTGCATGCAGGCCAGGGTCGACTGGCAATCGGCGCCGGTGGAATAGTTCTCGATTTTCGAGACGCCTTCGGCGATGGCGGCCAGCATCCCGTAGCGATGCGAGATCGACTTGTCGCCGGGGAGTTGGATGGCGCCGCTCAAGGCACGGGCCGGAGAGATTTGCTCGCGCATCCGGTAAACAGTAGTGTAACTGAAGCAGACCGTCAGGTGACGGCGCTTTGGACGGCTTCGGCGAGCGTCGGATGAATGTGAATAGCGTCACGAATCACGGTGGATGATGCGCCGGCGTTCATGATGTCGATAAACATGTGAACCAGCTCGGCGCCATCGGTGCAGAGAACCGCGGCGCCCAGAATTTTGCCGGTGCCTTCTTCGAGCAGAACTTTGATGAAGCCGTCGGGCTCGCCAATCTCGCGCGCTTTACCATTGCGCTTCATCTCGAAGCGGGAGACGCGAAACTTCAACCCTTTCTCGCGGGCGTCCTGTTCGGTGAGCCCAACACGGCCAAGCTCGGGATCGATGAACATGGCGTAGGGCACGATGCGGTCGGTGGTGTGCGAGCCGTCGCCCCAGATCTGCGACAGGAGAATGCGATAGTCGTCCCAGGACGTGTGCGTGAACAGCGGACCACCGCGGATATCCCCGGCAGCCCAAATGCCCGGAATGTTCGTCGCCAGACGCCTGTCGATCTTGACAAAACCGTGCTCGTCCGTTTCCACACCAACGGTTTCGAGGCCGAGATCATCGGTGTTCGGCGTACGCCCGGTGGCCGCGAAGACGTGAGTGGCACCCAATTGATCGATGGATTGGACGTGAGCGTTCAGATGAAACTGGATGCCTTCGCGCTCCAGGAACTGCTGGATGAAAGTTGATACTTCATCGTCTTCGTGGACGGCGATGCGGGGCGAGGTCTCCCAAACGGTAACCTGACTTCCCATGCGCCGGTAGAACTGGGCCATTTCGAGACCGATATAGCTGCCACCGATCATGGCCAGGCGCGCGGGGAGTTCGGTATGGTCGAGCCAATTGCCGGAGTGGATGTAAGCGACTTTCTCCAGGCCGGTGATTTTTGGGATGGTCGTGCGGGTGCCGGTGTCGAGGACCACCTGCTTGGCCGAGACCCGCACTGAGCCCACCTGGAGCTCGAAGCCGGGGCCCAGGAATCGCGCGTGACCGCGGAGCAGTTTCGGATTTTCTGAGTTTTCGAAGCTTTTATCGTGCCCAGTGCGCGCTTCGAGCGCGATGGCGCCGGCACGGCGGAGGACGGCCGGGAAGTCGACTTCGACCTGCGGAATACGAAGACCGAACTCTGTGGCTCGCCGGGCCAGATGCGCGATCCGGGCGGACGCGATGGCAGCTTTGGTTGGCGTGCAGCCGAAATTGACGCAGGATCCTCCCAGGTACTTGCGCTCGGCCAGGGCGACCTTCTTCCCCGCTTTCGCGAGATCGCGCGCCAGCGGCAGACCGGCTTGACCGCCGCCGACGATCAGGAAGTCATATCGGTCTGGCATTTTCAGGCTGGGAACAAGGCGCGCAATGCATTCACCGCCGCGCCGATGACGGCCATCTCGTCGCCGCCGGGAACGACTTCGAACACGTAACCTTGCAGAGGGCTCATCTTGACCATCTCATGGAGATACTGATGGAGCAGGTTGATATCCAGATGCTTGGCGTTGAATCCGGTGACGAAGAACTTGCCTGGCCCGGCAAGATGAATTGAGCTGGCGGTTGCGGCAGCCAGCGCATTGTGCCAGAGCTTTACGAATTCGACGCAGCGCGGGTCGCCTTTGTGGGCGTTGTCGAAAATTTCATCCGGCTCCATATCCAAGAAGCGCAAGCGCATGGCCCGATTACCCATGATGCCTTCCAGATGACCCGTTCCACCACAGCCGCAGTAACGCTCGCGGGGATCCAGCGAAACGACGACGTGACCGCCTTCCCAGATGCCTTCATGCCAGGGATAAATACCGAAACCGATTCCGAAGCCGAGGGTCCAGACGCGGATAAGCCGGTCGAGATGACCGCGCGTAGCGGCAAGTCCGGCAGCCATTGCATCTGCGTCGTTGTAGACCTGCACCGGCACATCGATACCCACACTTCGGAACGCGCTCGACAGCGCCTCTCGGATATTGGCGCCCTTGAGCTGCCTCAGGTTCGGAGACTCTTCGATAAAGCCATTGCGGATTATGCCGGGAAATCCAATGCCGATGACGTCGACCTGGGAACCGGCGGCAACGGTCTGGACTTCGCGCGCGATGCATTCGGCGATGCCCGCCAGCGGCGTGCTGAAAAGCGGCTCGGATTCGGGTCCTTCCTCAAACACGCGTAGGGGGCCGATCAGACGATGGCCCTCCACCAGGCCGGCGGCGATGCGCTCTGCGGTAGTAATTCCGATGGCTTTCATTTTGATTCGCAGGGCATGGCCCCGCGCCACTCAAAGCTTGGAGAGCTTGTTCAGGCCGTTGAACGCCGCGGCTTTGTAACATTCGGCCAAGGTCGGATAATTGAAAACGGTATCGACGAAATATTCCACCGTGCCGTCGAAGATCATGACCGCCTGGCCGATGTGAAGAAGCTCCGACGCTCCCTCCCCGATGATATGGACTCCCAGCACCTTCTTTGTTTCACGATGAAAAATAATTTTCAGGCGGCCGGTGGTGTCGCCGCGAATCTGGCCGCGAGCGATCTCGCGGTAATAGGCTACGCCGACCTCATACGGAACATCTTCGTCGGTGAGCTGCTCCTCGGTCTTGCCGATAAAAGAAATCTCGGGGATAGTATAAATTCCGTACGGATAGCTGGCCGGATTGGACTGAATGATTTTGCCGAAGGCGTGAGCGGCGGCGATGCGGCCCTGCTCCATAGAGACCGACGCCAGGCTGGGAAACCCGATGACGTCGCCGACGGCGTAGATGTGGGGCTGGGTAGTACGGTAGTCGGCATCGACCTTTATGCGGCCTCGCGCATCGAACTCGACGCCCGCGGTGGCGAGGTCCAGCTCGTCGACGTTGCCTTGGCGGCCGACCGCATACAATAGCGCATCGCCGCTCAGCTTTTTCTTGCTTTCGAGGTTTGCGACAACGGAGCCGTCGGGCAACTCTTCGACGCTCTCGACCTCTTCGTTAAGCCGCATGGTCACGCGATGGTCGCGTAGATTGTAGGAGAGCGCCTCGACCATTTCCGAATCGGCGAATTCCAAAAGCCTGGGCCGTTTTTCCACCAGGATGACGCGCACGCCCAAGGCCGCGAACATGCAGGTATACTCGACGCCGATGACGCCGCCGCCGACCACGATTAGCGTTTTCGGAATCTCGGGCATGTCCAGAACCTGGTCGCTATCGACAATGTTCCGGCCGTTAGTGGGAACTTTGGGCGAACAGGCCGGCTTGGTGCCGGTGGCGATGATGATGGCCTCGGACGAATAAGCCTGCCCGCCGCGCGAATTTTGGAATCGGACGGTGTGTGGATCCGTGAAGGTCGCGAGGCCAGTGATCAGCTCGATATTGTTACGCGACAACTGCGCCTGGATGACATCGATCTCGGTTTTGATGACGTGCTGGACGCGGAAGGCCAGGTCCGCCATGCTGATCTTCTCTTTGACGCGATAGTTGACGCCATATACGTTCTGATAATAATAACCGGAAAGATGCAGGACGGCTTCGCGGCAAGTCTTGCTGGGAATTGTCCCGGTGTTGACGCAGACGCCACCGACGACTTCCCGCCGCTCGATAACGCCGACGCGCTTGCCTAATTTTGCGCCTTGGATCGCTGCCCGCTGCCCGGCCGGACCCGAGCCGATGACCAGCAGGTCGAAAGTTTGCACCTGAGAACTAATTTAGCGCACTCGCATCAGAGCTTGGTTTCTAGTTTCTGGTTTTCTAGTTTCTGGTTGGGCGGCTAGGCATGAGCCTCGAAGTCGTGCAGGTCGGCCTGGTGCCGGCGTTCTTCGCGGCCCATATAGGTTTCAATTTCGGCCTTTGAAAAAACGAACCCATCGTCGGCGGGATTGTAGGGGGCGAGATTGTGCGGGGCGGTGAGGTGGAGGTTTTCGTCCTGGTGCATTTTCAAAATCTTAGCGGCATTGTCGAGTTGGCGCTCTTCATTTGCGCGGCGGTCGGCCTGGATCAGCCGGAGTTGATTTAGAGTGCGGTCGAACTGGCGGGTGAGGCGCTGGCGGGAAATGCCGATGTTGGCGAAGGCCCGGTTGTGCTCCCGGTAGGCCAGAGCCATGGCGAGGGCAGTCTCGGCCTCAGGATGGCTGGCGCGGATCCGTTCCTCCATTTCGGTGATGCCGAGTGAGAAGAGGTTGGTCTCGACGGCAGCGGCGCGGTTGACTTGCCAGGCGGTGTCGAGGAGGGACTGGACGAGCTGGGTTTCGGTGGCGCCTTTGGGCTGGTATTCCGCGAGGAAAGACTGGGAGT
>Ga0210401_10002100_pt1 | contig 22320 bp, 21 predicted proteins | sample IncBWH32MmetaG_FD_150866 | JGI IMG/M metagenome (GOLD analysis project Ga0210401, IMG submission 150866) | Forest soil microbial communities from Barre Woods Harvard Forest LTER site, Petersham, Massachusetts, United States - Inc-BW-H-32-M | ecosystem: Environmental > Terrestrial > Soil >... | reverse complement strand
CGACACTCTCATTCCGACTGCTCTACGGGTTGCTGATACTACAACACGATCGCCGTCAAATCCTGTGGCTGGGAGTGACTGCGCACCCAACGGCTGAATGGATTTCGCGCCAGCTCACCGAGGCCTATGGTTGGAAAGTAGCACCGCCGATACATCATTCGTGACCGCGACGCCGTCTACGGTGACGTCTTCATCCGCCGCCTTCGGGCGATGAGCATTCGGGATCGGCCAACCGCGCCGCGATCGCCGTGGCAGAACGGATATTGTGAAAGGGCGATCGGTTCGATCCGGCGGGAATGTCTTGACCACGTTGTCGTGTTCGGCGAGCGGCATCTTCGCCATCTGCTGCGATCTTACGCGACCTACTATAACGCGGCTCGCACGCACCTTTCAGTCAACAAGGACGCGCCGTCGCCGCGAACAGTACATGCCGTTGGTCGCATTTTGCCTACGCCATTTCTCGGCGGACTTCATCATCTGTACGTGCGAGTTTGATTTCCGACAGGCACAGGCCTCAACTAGGTTCTTCCTTGCGGGCGTCAGGCTCGCGAGGTCTCCCTCAATTCCCGGAAGAAGGCACGCACCTCATCGGCAAGCAACTCCGGCTGTTCCAATGCCGCGAAATGCCCGCCTTTGGGCATGATGCTCCAACGGCGAATGTTGGTGAACACGCGCGCCGCCGCGGTGCGCGGCGGTTTGAGCATCTCGCGCGGGAACTGCGCGTAGCCGGTGGGCACCGAGATCGTATCGCCTGCGGGCAGGATCGCCGAGCGGTGAAGCCGGGCATAATAGGGCCAGAACGACGATCCGATCGCCCCGGTAAACCAATAAAGCGCGATGTCGGCGAGCATGCGGTCCCGGCTGATCGCGCGCTCGATATCTCCACCGCAATCCGACCAGGCGCGGAATTTCTCCACGATCCAGGCAGCGAGACCCGCCGGCGAGTCGGTAAGGCCGAAGGCAAGCGTCTGCGGACGGGTCCCCTGGATCGATTGATAACCAGCCTCCTCGCGCATCCATTGCGCGAGTTCTCCGAGGTAGCGCCGCTCCTCCTCGCTGGGATTGGGAAAGGCCGAAGGATCGCGGCCTGCCGCCATCATCAGATTGATGTGAATGCCGATGATCCGATCGGCGTGCGCATAGCCGAGCCGGGTTGAGACCGCGGCTCCCCAGTCGCCGCCCTGAGCGCCGAACCTGACATAGCCGAGCACGTCATGCATGAGGGCGGCGACGCAATCGGCCATTTCGGGAACGCCGAACCGCTTCTGGCCGGGGCGGAAAGACAGACCGTACCCCGGCAAGGATGGCGCCACGACGGTGAACGCGTCGCGCGCATCGCCGCCGAAGCGTGCGGGGTCGGTGAGGCGCGGGATGATGTCGAGGAACTCGAACACCGAGCCGGGCCAGCCGTGCAGCAAGAGCAGCGGCATGGGGTCGGGACCGACGCCGGGAACATGCAGATAGTGGAGGTCGATGCCGTCGAGCGGGACACGGAATTGCGGAAAGGCGTTTAGCGCGGCCTCCTCGGCCCTCCAGTCAAAATTGCTTCGCCAGTATTCCGTGAGCTGACGAAGATAATTGACGTCGGAGCCGTAGGCCCAGGCGGCGCCGGGCGCCTGGTCCGGGAAGCGGGAGCGGGAAAGCCGTTCGCGAAGGTCGGCGATGTCGGCGTCCGGGATGCGGAGGGTGAATGGGGTAGGTTTGATTGTCATGATCCTGCTCACACCTCGTGCCGCCGTTGTGCCTTGCGCACATACATTGCGCTGTCGGCTTCTTCCAGCGCCTTGCCCGCTTCCGCGTGTGGTCCGAGGATCGCAACCCCGGCTGACGCGCCTGCCGTGATCGTGCTGCCGCGAAACACCAACGCCAGCCGGTCGATCGCTTGCTCCAGCGACGCCGCCTTGGATTTGGCATCGGTCTCGCTGAGGTTCCACAACAGAAGCGCAAACTCATCACCGCCGAGCCGGCCGATCACATCGGATGAGCGCACTTGGCTTAAGAGTACCCCGGCGATCGCCTTCAGCAGCTGATCGCCGGCAGCATGGCCAAAGGCGTCGTTGATCGGCTTCAAACGATCGACGTCCAGCACGATCAGTGCCCCGCTCGCCTGATAGCGCTTGATGTAGGCGGTCGCGCGACGGAGCTCGCGCTCGAAGCCGCGCCGGTTGAGAATATCCAGCAGGAAATCGGTATCGGATAAGGCCTGCAGCGCCTCGACCCGTTTGAGCGCCTCGGCCAATTGAGCCTTGAGCTTGCGCGTGCTCCGTCTGGCGTCGTCTGAAACCACCCGCGGCCGCCGCACCGAGGCCGGCCCATTCCGCGCTCGCGCGACCTTGCGCGCCGCCACGCCGTCCTTGCGGCGCTTCGCGGCTCTGGACGCGGTCGCGTTGGTCTTCTTCCTGATCGGCATGTTGGTAAAGAGTTGCTTATGGGGCTTGCCGCGATTCACCAAGACAGGATAGTCCATTCCTACCTCCTTGCCACGCCTTGCTGAAGTCGGGCCTGAACCTATAATCCGGCCTATGTTTTTGGATTCCCGAGCAGAATTGACCGCATGACCGCTCCCATCGCCATCATCATGGGCAGCCAGTCGGACTGGGAGACCATGCGCTATGCCGCTGAAACGCTGGCTGCGCTCGGGATCGACTGCGAGAAGCGGATCGTCTCCGCGCACCGCACGCCGGACCGGCTGTTCGCCTTCGCCAAGAGCGCCAAGGCCGCCGGCTTCAAGGTGATTATTGCGGGGGCGGGCGGAGCGGCGCACCTGCCGGGCATGACCGCGTCGCTGACGGAGCTGCCGGTATTCGGCGTGCCCGTCGAATCGAAGGCGCTGTCCGGCGTCGATTCGCTGCTTTCCATCGTCCAGATGCCGGCAGGCGTGCCGGTCGGGACCTTGGCCATCGGCAAGGCCGGCGCAATCAATGCGGCGCTACTAGCGGCCAGCGTGCTTGCGCTGAACGATCAGGCACTGTCGGAGCGGATCATGGCCTGGCGCAAGCAGCAGACCGAGGCAGTCAAGGAGCGCCCGGAGGGACCGGCGTGACAGCCACCATCAATGGCGCAACTGCCACCAATCAGGTGAAGCTGAAGCCCGGCGACACCATCGGCATCCTCGGCGGCGGCCAGTTGGGACGGATGCTGGCGATGGCTGCCGCGCGCCTTGGGCTGCGCTGCCAAGTGTTCTCGCCGGATCCGGATTCGCCGGCCTTCGATGTGGTGTTGAACGCGGCCTGCGCGGAATACGCCGATGTCGAGGCGCTGGAACTATTCGCCAATGATGTCGACGTCATCACTTACGAATTCGAGAATGTACCGGCAGCAGCGGCGATGATCCTGGCGGCCCGGCGTCCGCTTTTGCCCAACCGGAAGATCCTGGAAACCACGCAGGATCGGTTGGCCGAGAAGGATTTCGTAAAGCGGCTCGGCATCCGCACCGCCGATTATGCCGACGTCTCGTCGGCGGCGTCTTTGCGGGCGGCGATTTCGCGGATCGGCCTGCCCGCCGTGATCAAGACCCGCCGTTTCGGCTATGACGGCAAGGGTCAGGCCATGATCCGCGAGGGCGACAATACCGATCGCATTTGGGCGGACCTTGGCACCAAATCGGCGATCCTGGAGGCCTTCGTTCCATTCGAGCGCGAGATTTCAGTGATCGCCGCGCGCGCCGCCTCAGGTGAGGTCGAATGCTTCGACGTCACCGAAAACGAGCACCGCGACCACATCCTGAAAATCTCGCGCGCCCCGGCAGCGATCCCGGATACGCTGGCCGCACAGGCGTGCGATGTAGCGGCAAAGATCGCGACCGCGCTCGACTATGTCGGCGTGCTCGCCGTCGAAATGTTCGTGGTGGTCGACCGTAGCGGGCCCAAGATCCTGGTCAACGAGATCGCGCCGCGGGTGCACAATTCCGGCCACTGGACACTGGACGGCGCGTCGATCTCGCAATTCGAGCAGCACATCCGGGCGATTGCGGGCTGGCCGCTCGGCAAGCCGGTGCGTCACGGACCCGTGACCATGACCAACCTGATCGGAGACGAAATCCTGGAATATGAGCAATGGCTCACGGTGCCGGGCGCGACCGTTCACCTGTACGGCAAGGGGCCGCCGCGGCCCGGCCGCAAGATGGGGCATGTGACGCAGATCGAAGCGGGCAAAGCGAAAACGGGCTGACCGGCTGCGAGAAAAGGCCGACTCCGCCGCGCCAAAGCGCTCAAATCGGCGCGTCCGCCGGTGGACAATCCCGCTTTTGTCTGATACATCCGCGCGCTCAAGGTCGAGGGCCACGCCTTTCGCCAACCCTCTGGCTTTACCTGATTCCATTCCGATCCATTGAAAGAGGATGCCGCGTGCAGGTTCTCGTTCGCGATAACAACGTCGATCAAGCCCTCAAGGCGCTGAAGAAAAAGATGCAGCGCGAGGGCATCTTCCGCGAGATGAAGCTCCGCGGTCACTACGAAAAACCCTCCGAAAAGAAGGCCCGCGAAAAGGCGGAAGCCGTGCGTCGCGCGCGCAAGCTCGCCCGCAAGAAGTTGCAGCGCGAAGGCCTGCTACCGATGAAGCCGAAGCCGGTGTTCGGCGCTGGTCCGGGTGCGGAGCGCGGCGGTCCTGGCGGCGGGCGCGGCGGTCCCGGCGGCGGTTCGCGCGGCGGCATGCGCTGATCGAATCTTCCTTGAAGATATGATTCGAAACGCGGGCCTCTAGGCCCGCGTTTTCCTTTGATCAGGTCCGCAAGGGTTCTTCAAACCAAGGGGTTCTTCGAACAACGGGTTCGGAGCTATTTCGCCGCGCTGTTCGGCAGCACGGAGTGAAACATCGACTTTGCCGCCGACAGCATTTCTTCGGCGACATTCTTATGCGTCGGCGCGGGCGGATCGGTCGCATCGGCCCGCAGATCGAGCGGTGGCCGGGGCGGCGGCGGGATATCCGCAGGCGGCGTCGGGCGGCTCGGATCGATCCGTAAATTGGCCGCGTAAGGCGGCTCCTCAGCCGCAGGCGTAGATACCATGATCGGCGGCGGCAGCGGCTGAACCGGCGGTGCCGACGCAACGCGCGGCGTTTCGGTCGTGCGCGGTGCCTCCGGGGTGCGGGCGGCTTCCTGCGCGCGCGGTGGCCCCTCGTTGGTGCCGCGCAGGCGCTCGATCGCCGCGCGCGCCAGATCGTTGGCATCGCGGCGCTCATCGGGGATGGCAGCGGCATCGGTCGGCGGGGCGCTAACTGGCGCCGCGACCTGCGGCGGCGCAGTCGCGACCTGCGGCGGCGCGGCCTTGGCAGCCGCCTTCTCACGCGGCGCGGACGGCTTGCGGTGGGTGTCGACGACCGGGATGCTCGCGGTCTCGGTGGGCTTGTCGACCGCCTTTTCGGCCTGAGATTTCTCCGTCGCGGCGGCCGGTCCTTCAGAGACCGTCTTCTCGATCATCGCCCGCTCGGAGATACCTTTGGCCTTGACGCCGGGCTGGGGGATGCTTGCGACGTCGGAGGAGGTCCCGGCCGGCTGGGCCTTTTTCGGATCGGCTGAAGATACCGCCGCGGCCACCGGCGCTTCCACAGGCTTGGCCGCCATGTAGTGATTAACGATGTAGGCGCCGATGATGGTCGCAGCCACCGACGGCAGGATCTCCATCGTGAATTTCTTCAGGTAGTTCAGCATAACCTACCACTCCCCGGCGCGATTTGATGGGAGAACTTTGAGGCGCATTAAGGGATCAACTGCGACGGATCGGTGGCAAATCGGCAAACGACGAATTACGGTTTCAATTCCACTTCCAGGAACACGATCTCGGCCGCGGTCTCGTTGAGCACGTCATGCTCGACGCCAGCCTTGCGAAAGTAGGATTTGCCGACCCCGAGCTCGGCCTTGGAACGCTCCCCGTTGGGCGCCACGATGGTCATTTCGCCCGAGGTCACCGGAACGATCACGTAGTCCATCTCGTGAATGTGATGGCCGGTGGCGCTGCCGGGCGAAAGCCGCCACTCGGTGACGCGGACCTCCGGCGTGTCGACCTGAACCTCGGATTTGGCGCTCAGCATTGTCCCTCCCGTCCCGATCAGGGCACGAATTGCATAAATACGAAGACGGCAAATACCACCATGTGCACCAGCCCAAACAGGACGTTGGTGCGGCCGGTGCCGAAGGTGAGCATGCTCAGCATGAAGGTCAACAGCAACAGCACCGTTTCCTGTTCATTGAGGCCCAACACCAATTGCTTGTCGAGCGCGTAAGCCGCCGCGGCGACGGCCGGGATGGTCAGGCCGATGGTCGCAACCGAGGAGCCAAGCGCGAGATTGATGCTCTTCTGCAAGTCATTGCTGCGCGCGGCGGCGATCGCGGCGACGCTCTCCGGCAACAGGATCAACAGCGCGACCAGCACGCCGGCGAACGACGCCGGCGCGCCGAGCAACGCGGTTCCGGCATCGACGACGAGCGAGAATTTCTTGGCAAGCAGCACCACGGCGAGCAGCGAGACCAGCAGCAATGCAACGCTCAGCGCCATCATCCGGCTTGAAACCGGCGTCCCGCCACCGACAGCGCCGGCGGCTTCGCGGATAAAATAGTCCCGATGCCGGATGGTCTGGGTGTACAGGAACACGCTGTAAAGCAGGATGGTGACGACGCTGACGAAGCCGAGCTGCGCCGCCGAGTAAACCGGCCCTAGCGTGGTCAGCGTATAATTGGGCAAAACCAGGGTGATGGTCGCCATCATGAACAGCACGCTCAGGTAAAGGTTGGCGCCGGATACCTGGAAATCCTGCTCGCGGTAGCGAAGTCCGCCGATGAAGATGCAGATGCCGACGAGGCCGTTGCAGACGATCATGACCACCGCGAACACGGTGTCGCGCGCGAGCGTCGGCACTTCCTTCTCGCCGAGCATGATAGTCGCGATCAGCGCGACCTCGATGATGGTGACCGCCAGCGTCAACAAAAGCGTTCCGTAGGGCTCACCGATCTCGTGCGCGATCACCTCGGCATGATGAACCGCCGCGAACACCGTGCCGAACAGGATCACCAGCAGCAAGAAAGCGAACAGCCAGCCGGCCGGTGACGGCATGAAGTTGTAGCCGAGCGCGGTGGCGCCGGCGAACAGCAAGACCGCCAGCGCGGGGAATATCCACGCCGATCTTGGCATCGGGCCGAGCGAACTCATGCAATTCAATCCTTGGGGATCCAGGGGATGGACTGTACGCCCACCCTAGCAGGTATCAGCCTCTCGGGGCGCCGATGAAATGTCGCGCAGTTTCAATCGCACCGAAATTATCGAGATTGTTGTGTCCGCCGCCGGCAAACCGGACGAACTGCTTCGGTTCGTTGGCGAGCGAAAACAGCCGCTCGCCAAGCGAAATTGGAATCGCGGGATCGCTGGTGCCGTGCATGAAGAGCAGCGGAACGCTGACGCGCTTGATGCGCTGGTCGGAATGAAACTGATCTCGCATCAATAGGCTGACCGGAACGATCGGCAGTAATGAACCGGCCAGGTCGACGGTAGACGTATAGGGTGCTTCGAGGATCGATTTGGCAACGGGATGCTCGGCCGCCAGCGCTACCGCAACGCCGGTCCCGAGCGAAAAGCCCCAAACGACAATCTGGTCCACGCTGTATCGAGCCGTTGTGAAGGCATAGGCGGCCGCAGCGTCCTGCAGAAGCCCCCGTTCGCTCGGCTGTCCGCTCGAGCCGGCATAGCCACGATAGGACAAGGCAACGATGCCGGTCCCGTCCGAGATCAAATCATGAAAGCGGCCAAAGAACCCGGCCAGAAAATCGCCATTGCCGTGGAAATAGAGCACCACCGGATGGCCGGGCTTGGCCGGAACGTGCCAGACGATGACCTTCTCGCCGTCCGCCGTTGGCAGCACGTGCTCTTCGGCTTCGGGGAAACCGGCAGCGTCCGGCGTGGTGCGCCCTACCGGCGGAATCGGAAACAGCATCGAATGCTGCTTGAAGTACAGGACGGCAAGGCCGCCGAGATAGCCGACCGAAACGACGATCAGGAGCCATTTCACGACGGTCATGCGTTGCGATCGGCCGGCTCACATCGCCTTGACGATGCTCTCGGTCACCTTCTTGGCGTCGCCGAGCAGCATCATGGTGTTATCGCGATAGAACAGCGGATTGTCGATGCCGGCATAACCCGACGCCAGCGAGCGCTTGATGAACATCACGGTGCCGGCTTTCCACACCTGCAACACCGGCATGCCGTAGATCGGCGAGGTCTTGTCGTCCTCGGCGGCTGGATTGGTGACGTCGTTGGCGCCGATCACGAAGGCGATGTCGGCCTGGGCGAATTCGGAATTGATATCCTCGAGCTCGAACACCTCGTCATAGGGCACGTTGGCTTCCGCCAGCAGCACGTTCATGTGGCCCGGCATGCGGCCGGCGACCGGGTGGATGGCGTACTTCACCTCGACGCCTTCCTTCTTCAGCATGTCGGCCATTTCGCGCAGCGCGTGCTGGGCCTGCGCCACCGCCATGCCGTAGCCGGGCACGATGATCACCTTGGACGCATTCTTCATGATGAAGGCGGCATCATCGGCCGAGCCGAGTTTGGCGGGCTTGTGTTCGCCGCCTGGGCCCGTGGCCGCCGCGGTCTCGCCGCCGAAGCCGCCGAGGATGACCGAGATGAAGGAACGGTTCATCGCATGGCACATGATGTAGGACAGGATCGCGCCCGATGATCCGACCAGCGCGCCGGTGATGATCAGCGCCGAATTGCCGAGCGTGAAGCCGATGCCGGCGGCAGCCCAGCCGGAATAGGAGTTCAGCATCGAGATCACGACCGGCATGTCGGCGCCGCCGATCGGGATGATCATGAGCACGCCGAGCGCCAACGCGATGCCCGTGATCAGCCAGAAGTCGAGCGCGCTGACGGAGAGCACCATATGGACGATGAAGAACACCAGCGCGATCGCGAGCGCGATGTTGATGACGTGGCGCCCCGGCAAAATGATTGGCGCGCCGCTCATGCGCGCCGACAGCTTTAGGAACGCGATCACCGAACCCGTGAAGGTCAGCGCGCCGATGGCGACGCCGAGCGACATTTCGACCAGGCTCTGCGGATGGATGTGGCCGGGCGTGCCGATATCGAAGGCCTCGGGCGCGTAGAACGCGCCGGCCGCCACCAGCACCGCGGCCATGCCGACCAGCGAGTGGAAGGCGGCGACCAGCTCAGGCATCGAGGTCATCGGCACCCGGCGCGCGATCACCGCGCCGATCGAGCCGCCGATGGCGATGCCAAGCACCACCAGGAGCCAGGCGAGGCCGTCGGCCGGCGGATGGCCCGCAAGCGTCGTTGCGATCGCGATCACCATGCCGGTCATGCCGAGGAAATTGCCGCGGCGGCTCGATGCCGGGCTCGACAGCCCGCGCAGCGAGAGGATGAACAGCACCCCCGCCACGAGATATAATACAGCAGCCAGATTGGCGTTCATCGACGAGCCCCTTCCCCAGTCATCATCCGCGAAAGCGGATGATCCAGTAACCCGAAATCGCCATGACATGACGAACTGTCACGGCGTACTGGATGCCCCGCCTTCGCGGGGCACGACGGCATGATTTTGTATGTCTGCACGCCGCTCACTTCACCTTCTTCTTGTACATCGCCAGCATGCGCTGGGTGACCAGGAAGCCGCCGAAGATGTTCACGCAGGCAAAAGTCAGCGCGACGAGGCCGAAACCGCGCGCCCAGCCGCTGCCCGAGGAAATCAGTCCGACGCCGACCGCGAGCAGCGCGCCAACCACGATCACCGAAGAGATTGCGTTGGTCACCGACATCAGCGGCGTATGCAGCGCGGGGGTCACCGACCACACCACGAAGTAGCCGACGAACACGGCCAAAACGAATATCGACAGCCGGAATACGAAGGGATCGACGACTTGGGCGACATGCTCCATGGCTTCTCTCCTTATTTCGGCTGGAAGTTCGGATGAATGAGGGCGCCGCCCTTGGTCAGCAAGGTGGCCTTCACAAGCTCGTCGTCCCAGTTCACCGCGAGCGCCTTGTTCGTCTTGTCGATCATCGTCTCGATGAACGAAAACAGGTTGCGCGCATAAAGACCCGAGGCGGATGCGGCGACACGGCCCGCGACATTGGTGTAGCCGACGATCTTGACGCCATTGGCGTCGACCACCTCGCCCGCCTTGGCGCCCTCGACATTGCCGCCACGCTCGACCGCGAGATCGACCAGCACCGAGCCCGGCTTCATCGACTTGACCATTTCGGCGCTGACGAGCTTGGGCGCCGGCCGGCCGGGGATCAGGGCCGTGGTGATCACAATGTCCTGTTTCTTGACGTGCTCGGCGGTAAGCGCCGCCTGCTTGGCCTGATACTCTTTCGACATTTCCTTGGCGTAGCCGCCGGCGGTCTGCGCGTTCTTGAATTCTTCGTCCTCGACCGCGAGGAATTTGGCGCCGAGCGATTCAACCTGCTCTTTTGTCGCAGGCCGCACGTCGGTCGCGGTGACGACGGCGCCAAGCCGCCGCGCGGTCGCGATCGCCTGCAGCCCGGCGACGCCGACGCCCATCACGAACACTTTCGCCGCAGGAATCGTGCCCGCCGCGGTCATCATCATGGGAAAGGCCCGGCCGAACGCTTCGGCCGCCTCGATCACCGCGCGATAGCCGGCGAGATTGGCCTGGCTCGAGAGAACGTCCATCGCCTGGGCGCGGGTGATGCGCGGCATCAATTCCATCGCAAACGCCGAGATGCCGGCATCCGCCATCGTCTTCAATGCCACCTCGTTGCCGTAGGGGTCCATGATGGCGATCACCAGCGCACCACGCTTGTAACCGGCAAGCTCGCTCGCCTCGGGCCGCTTCACCTTGATGATGATGTCGGCATCCTTTAGCGCGTCGGCGCTGACGGTCGCGCCTACCGCGGTGAATTCCGAATCCGGCAGACCCGACTTGATGCCGGCGCCGGGCTCGATTGCGACATCGACGCCCAGCGCTTTGAATTTTTTCACTGTGTCGGGCGAGACCGCGACCCGCGGCTCGGACGGATCGATTTCCTTGGCAACGGCAATCTTCATGAGGCCTCCGGCGGCGCGAAGTGTGCGCGCGCAAAATGGCGAATGGGCTATTTGCAAGTTCCCCTCATCGCGGTGGCGAGCGCGCCAGGAGGCGCGCGAGCCGCCCTCGATCAGGTCAAAAAGATCGCCATCAGGATGAGAATGAGGGCAACGGTCGCGGTGCCGTATTTCACCAGCGTGACGAAACCTTCGTAGGTCTGCTCATGGGCCGGATAATCGTTGCCGTCGGCGGTCGTGTAGGCCACTTCGTTATGATCTGCCATTGGCGTCCCCAGTCAATGTTCGCTTCTCGCCGTGCAATTACCGCAAACCGGATAGCAGGGCAACGGCGCGTAGACCGCTATACCCGGGCTTATCTGGTCATTCGGAAGGCCAATTGTCCCTGATCCAGCGGGTCAGGCTTACCTCGCTGACTTCGCCGGCGGCAAGCGCGAGAATGATCTTCGTCGACTGCGCGGGGTCGGGGCCAAAATCAACGCCATTCTTGAGGAGGAAGGTCACCATCGTCATGAAGGCGATGCGCTTGTTTCCGTCGACAAAGGCATGATTTTTGGCAAGCCCAAATGCATAGGCCGAGGCGAGTTCGGCCAGTTCAGCCGGTTCACAGCGCCACTTGTTGATTGGACGCTCAAGTGCCGATCGCAGCATACCTTGGTCGCGCAAGCCCGGCGCGCCACCAAAGCGGCGCAGCTGCCGGCTATGAATGGCAATCGCTTGTTCGAAGGTGATCCAAAGCGGCTCTTTCGGCTCGCTCATTTGGCGAGCGCGGCGAGCGTGTCGCGGTACTGGTCCATGACTTCGTCCGCGATTTCCATCGTCTTTTCGAAGTCGGGATCGTAGGGCATGGCCTGAAATCCCCCTCCGGCGAGTTCGGTAATGTGCAGTTCCTGGCCCCGCTTGAGGTCGAGCCGCTGCATCAGTTCGCGAGGCAATAGGAGGCCGTCGGAATTACCGATCTTCTTGATTTCGATTTTCATGGTCAGTTCTCCTCGCACAGCAACGCCAAAGGGCATGTTATACATATGTATAACATGCCCTTTGGCCACGTTCAACATTTGTAATACGGATTATTTCAACCCATGCCCTCCAGCTCGTCGATCATGCCCGCGATGACCGACAGCCCGCCATCCCAGAATTTTGGGTCCTTGGCGTCCAGGCCAAACGGCCTGAGCAGTTCGGAATAATGCTTGGTGCCGCCGGCGGCCAGCATTGCGAGGTAACGCTCGGCAAAGCCTCCTTGCGCATGTTCGTAGACCGCATAGAGCGAGTTCACCAGGCAATCGCCGAACGCATAGGCATAGACATAGAACGGCGAATGGATGAAGTGCGGGATATACATCCAGAAATTCTCATATCCCGGGCGAATGTCGATCGCCGGCCCCAGGCTCTCGCCCTGCACGCTCAGCCAAAGCTGGCCGATGCGCTCGGCGGTGAGTTCGCCGTTCTTCCGTTCGGTGTGAACCGCGCGCTCGAACGAATAGAACGCAATCTGGCGCACCACCGTGTTGATCATGTCCTCGACCTTGCCGGCGAGCAGCGCCTGGCGCTGCTTGGCATTTTTCGTCTGCGCCAGTAGCCGCTTGAAGGTCAGCATCTCGCCGAACACGCTGGCGGTTTCCGCGAGCGTCAGCGGCGTCGGCGCCATCAGCGCGCCGTTCCTCGCCGCCAGCACCTGATGCACGCCATGGCCAAGCTCGTGGGCGAGCGTCATGACGTCGCGCGGCCTGCCCTGGTAGTTCATCAGCACATAAGGGTGCGCCGACGGCGTGGTGGGGTGGGAGAATGCGCCTGGCGCCTTTCCGGGCCGCACCGGCGCATCGATCCAGCGATCGGTGAAGAAACGCTCGGCGATGCTGGCCATCTCCGGCGAGAAGCCGCGATAGGCCGTCAGCACCATGTTCCTGGCATCCGGCCAGGCGATGCGGCCGGTGGCGGCAAACGGCAGCGGCGCATTGCGGTCCCAATGCGCGAGCTTCTTCCTTTTGAACCAGCCCGCCTTGAGCCGATAATAGCGATGCGACAGTTTTGGATAGGCCGCGCGCACCGAGCCCACCAGCGCATCGACGACCTCGCGCTCGACGCGGTTGTTCAGATGGCGCGAGTCCGCAACATCTGCAAATCCGCGCCAGCGATCGGAGATTTCCTTGTCCTTGGCGAGCGTATTGGTGACGAGCGCAAAAGTCCGCTCGTTGGCCTTAAAGGTCTTGGCCAGCGCTTCCGCCGCGGCCTTGCGCTTCGCCCCATCGCGGTCCTGCAACAAGTTCAGCGCCGGCTCGATCGCGAGTTCCGTGGTTCCGACCTTGAAGCGCAGGCTAGAAATGGTCTGATCGAACAACCGGTTCCAGGCGGTATAACCACTCTGGGATTTTTCGTGGAACAGCTGCTCAACGCGATCCTCGAGCTGATACGGCTTGTCCTTGCGCAAATCCTCGATCCACGGCCGATAATGCGCGAGTTCCGGGGTCTGCAGCGCGTGCTCGATCACGGCATCCTCGACGCGGTTGAGCTCGAGCGCGAAGAACAACAGGCGCACCGAGGCCGCCGTCAGCCGCTCGGAAACGTCGCCGTAGAATTTGGAGATCGAAGGATCGACGCTGTCGCCGGCATGAACCAGGCCAGCATAGGAACCGAGGCGGCCGGCGAGGTCGTCGATCGCCTCGTAGCGCCGCACGGCTTCCGCAAGCCAGCGGCCGCCGTCATCCTGCGCCGTCCGTTCTGCGAGCTTTCCCTTGTAGTCGGTCTCAAACGCGACGCAATCGGCATCCATCATCTGCAGATCACGCCCAACTTCTGGCGCGTCGATGCCGGAATAGAGATCGGCCAGATCCCATTCCGGCAATTTGCCGGCCTTTAATTTGCCAGCCTTGCCGGCGGTCGTGTTCGAGGTTTTGGGTTTGGTCTTGTTCGACTTGCGGAGAACGGAAGTGGAGCGCGAGGTCATCTTGTTGGAAACCTGTGTTCAACCTGGCGGCGGGACGGCAAGGTTTAAGCGGGCGTTAATCGGCATCGGCGACAGTGCCCCGATTCGATACAGATAGTTGTAGCGTGCGGGGAACTCCATGGCTGCCAGCATTTTGATCGCCGACGACGACGCCGTACAGCGCCGCCTCGTTGAAAACATGGTGCAAAAATGCGGCTACGAGACCATCGTCGTCGATAGCGGCGATGCCGCTATCGCCATGCTGACCCGGCCGGAAGCGCCTGTCGTCGACGCTGTCGTGCTGGATCTCGTAATGCCCGGCCTCGACGGCATGGGCGTACTGGCCAAGATCCGTGACGCCGGCCTCAGCATTCCAGTGATCGTCCAGACCGCCCATGGCGGCATCGACAACGTGGTGTCGGCGATGCGCGCCGGCGCCCAGGATTTCGTGGTCAAGCCGGTCGGCGTGGAGCGTCTGCAGGTAAGCTTGCGCAACGCGCTCAACACCAGTGCTCTAAAGGGCGAACTGCAGCGCATCCGTCACAGCCGCGAAGGCCGGCTGACATTTTCCGACATCATCACCCGCAGCGAAGCGATGACTGCGGTGATGCGCACTGCGCAAAAGGCGGCGAACTCCACGATCCCGGTGCTGATCGAAGGCGAATCCGGCGTCGGCAAGGAGTTGTTCGCGCGCGCCATCCACGGCAGCAGCGAGCGCAAATCAAAACCGTTCGTCGCCGTCAATTGCGGCGCGATCCCCGACAATCTCGTGGAATCCATTCTGTTCGGTCACGAGAAGGGCGCCTTCACCGGCGCCACCGAGCGCCACATGGGCAAATTCGTCGAGGCTAGCGGCGGCACGCTGTTCCTCGACGAAGTCTCGGAATTGCCGCTGAACGCCCAGGTGAAACTGCTTCGCGCGTTGCAGGAAGGCGCGGTCGAAGCGGTCGGCGCACGCAGGCCGGTAAAGGTCGACGTCCGCATCATTTCCGCGACCAACCGCAAATTGCTCGACCGCGTCAAGGGCGGGCAGTTTCGCGAAGACCTGTTCTATCGCCTGCACGTGCTGCCGCTGACGATCCCGCCTCTGCGGTCGCGGCGCGAGGACATCCCGCATCTGTTGCGGCATTTTCTGGCACGGTTCGGGGCGGAGGAAAATCGCGCGGTCTCAGGCATCAGCGGCCAGGCGATGGCGCACCTCGCGCAGCTCGAATGGCCCGGCAATATCCGCCAGCTCGAGAACGCGGTCTATCGCGCCGTCGTCATGGGCGAGAGCGATCAGCTCGGCCTTTCCGACTTTCCGCTGGCCGCTGCGCACCCGGCAGGCGCGCCGGATGCCCTTGGGGAGCCGCTCGTGGTGGCACCGATGGCTCCTGCCATGATCTCCGGTAACGAAATACCTATCGCTCCCCTGCCAACCAACGGCACGCTGGGCATGCTGACCAACGCCGGCGAGGTAAGGCCGCTGGAAGATATGGAGAACGAGATCATCCGCTTTGCGATCTCGCATTATCGCGGACAGATGTCCGAGGTTGCGCGCCGCTTAAAGATCGGCCGCTCCACGCTCTACCGCAAGCTCGATGACGCCGCCGCCAACGATCCGGCAGGCGACGACGGCAACGAGGCGAGTTGAGCCGTGCCCGAATATGGCGCTTCGGTGTCCGGGAAATAGCGCGAATGCATAGCATTCTCAGAACATTTGGACCGTGACTTCGAGGTGACAGACAAAATGCAGCTAGCGTGGCACAACGAGATCGTCCAAGGCGTTGGTTTAAGGTCAGTTTGTCGTGAGATACCCCGCATGGCGCTGGCTGCATGAGTGGGGCGGATGTATCGTCGACGTTTGACTCGTTGCGTAGGCCAGGCGACCCGAGAAGGATCGAGGCTGGCGTTTTACCGGTAGTTGCGACCGATGATGACCAAAAGGGCTGTTCCAGGCCGGGGCAACTTCACCCAAGGGGTGTGACGATGCGAGACTGTTTGAATAACCGTGGCAAGTTTGACCGCGTGTTGATGGCCGTCACGGCGACTTTCCTTATCCTGTCCGCAACCTCGGCACTGGCGCAGGATCAAGCGCGCAGCACCGCTGCGGAACTGGCAATCGACGCCGCGGTCCCTCGCCCTGAACCTGCCAACGTCCCGCCCCCGACCATCAACGACTTCAAGATGGATTCCACGGCGCCAGTGGCCGCCAAGACACCTGAGAAGACGGAAGCCAAACCCGCCGACGTCGTCGCCGCGCCGCCCGATGCCAACAAGACCAATACCGCGACCGCCCCAGTAGTAACACCCCCAGCTGCTGCCGCCGTGACCTCGGCTACCGAGCCATCGAAGGAAGCGGTCAAGGACGCGGTGCAGGAACCGGTGAAAGCAGCCAGCAGCGTTCCGGCCGCGGATCAGCCGGTCGCCGACAGATTGAAGGAAATGTTGGGCGCAAAATCCGTGCGCTATCTCGACCGCAAGGCAGAGCGAACCGCGGTTGAAAAGTTTTATGGCGCGCGCGAATTCGCGCCGCTGTGGACGCAAGCCGGTAGCCTGACCGAGAGCGGCAAGGGCGTAATCGCGCGCCTGAAGGATGCTGCGTCCGACGGTCTGAACGCCGCCGACTATCCGGTGCCTGATTTCACCGCGGCGGCCACGCCGGATGCGCTGGCGGAGGCCGACCTGAAACTCACCGCCAGTATGCTCGACTATGCGCGCCAGGCGCAGAGCGGCCGGATGCACTGGTCGCAGGTCTCGGCGGACATCTCCTATCCCGAGCACCCGATCGATCCCAATGAAGTGCTTGCCAATGTCACCAGCGCGAAGAATGCTTCCGCGGCGCTCGACGGCTACAACCCGCCGCAGAAGCTCTACAAGGAGCTGAAGGCGAAGCTCGCCGAACTGCGCGGCCAGGGCGACGGGCCGATAATCCAGATCGGCGATGGTCCAGTGCTGAAATACGCGCCGGCCCGCGGCAAGAAGCAGCCGGAAACCGTGATGGAAGATCCGCGCGTGCCGCAGCTGCGCGCCAAGCTCGGCGTGTCGGAGAACGTCGACGACACCCATTACGATGCCAAGGTGGCCGAGGCCGTACGCAAGTTCCAGGAAGGGGCCGAGCTCAGGGCCACCGGCGCGCTCGACAGCGCCACTGTCAGGGCGCTGAACAGCCCGAAGCGCGACAAGCAGACCGACGTCGTGCTCGTCAACATGGAGCGCTGGCGCTGGCTGCCGCGCGACCTCGGCGCGCCCGCAATCGGCGATGCCTATGTCATCCTCAACGTCCCCGACTATACGCTGAAGGTGATGCAGCACGGCACGCAAGTCTGGACCACCCGCGTGGTGACGGGACAGCCGGGCATCCACGCCACGCCGCTGTTGAGCGAGACCATGAAGTTCATCACGGTCAATCCGACCTGGAACGTGCCGCCCTCGATTATCTACAACGAGTATCTGCCGGCGCTGCAGCAGGATCCGACCGTGCTGCAACGCATGGGGCTGAAACTGGAGCAAGCCCGCGACGGCTCCATCCACATCTCGCAGCCGCCGGGCGAGGCCAACGCGCTCGGCCGAATCCGCTTCAACTTCCCGAACAAGTTCCTGGTCTATCAACACGATACCCCGGACAAACATCTGTTCGCCAAGGAAGAGCGCGCCTTTAGCCACGGCTGCATGCGGGTGCAGAATCCGGATCAGTATGCGTCCGTCCTGCTCAACATCACCATGCCGAGCGATCGCTACACGCCGGAGAAGATCCGCAGCATGTATGGCTCGAGCGAAATCGACCTGAAATTCCCGACGCCGATCCCGGTCAACATCACCTACCAGACCGCGTTCGTGGACGATGCCGGCAAGCTGCAATTGCGCAAGGACATCTACGGCCGCGACGCCACCATGATCGCGATGCTCAGGTCCACGCACGGCCGAGACCTGGAGAACGTCATCGCGCACTCGCAGCCGAGCTATTCGCGTCCCCCCGGAAGCAGTCTTCCGGCAGGCGTGAGTTTTGCGAGCGACAACTCCTTTTCTTCCGGACCGTCGTTCTTCGAACGCCTGTTCGGAGGACCGCCGACGCCCCCCGCCCCGATCGGCCGGCGCGGCCAGATGCAGCAGCGGCGCGTGATCCGCTAAACTATGGCCACATTTGGCATTCGCGTAAATCCTTGAAGGAAAACAACGATCTCGCCCTCGGGCGGGATCGCTTAACGTTAACCATTGTCCACCTTCATTTCGGTGGCGGGCACTTTTTCGCCACACTCGACGGGTTAGGTTACGGCCGACTTGGGGGGTGGCGTTAATTCCAATTAACCCACCCAAAATTTAGACTGCGTTAACCCTCTTTCGCCACACGGGGTAGCGGAAGGGTTCCTCGATCGGTTGTCGTCAGGGTGGGCTCATTCGTGCTGACTGGTTTCGCACGCCAATTCAACTCGCTGTCGTTACCGAAGGCCGGGTGTCATCTCGGCCTGACATCTCTGTTGCTCCTGATGGGCGCGGGATCGGTGCACGACGCGACGGCGCTGAACGAAACCCGCACGCTTTCCTTCCACCACACCCATTCGGACGAAGACTTAACCGTCACCTTCAAACGCGACGGGCGCTATGACGAAGAGGCGTTGAAACAGCTCAATCACTATCTCCGCGACTGGCGCAGCCAGGACCAGACCGTGATGGACCGTCACCTGTTCGACATCCTCTGGGAAGTCTATCGCGACGTCGACGGCAAGCAGCCGATCCAGATCATCTCCTCCTATCGCTCTCCCGCCACCAACGCCATGCTCCGCCGCCGCTCCTCGGGGGTGGCGCGCTTCAGCCAGCATATGCTTGGCCATGCGATGGATTTCTTCATTCCAGCCGTGCCGCTTGAGCAGATCCGCTATGCCGGGCTCAGGTTGCAGCGCGGCGGCGTCGGCTTCTATCCGACCTCGGGATCGCCGTTCGTCCATCTCGACACCGGCAGCATCCGTCACTGGCCGCGGATGACCCACGATCAGCTTGCCAAGGTATTCCCGGACGGGCGCACCGTGCATGTCCCGACCGACGGCGTGCCGTTGAAGGGCTACGAACTCGCCCGCGCCGATATTGAAAAGCGCGGCAATGGCGACGATGCCGCCACCGTCGGCAAGGCGAGCTTCTTCGCCTCGCTGTTCAAAGGCAAGTCGAACGATGACGATGATGAGGCGGCCGTCGACGAGAAGCCGGCATCGGCGAGCGCCGTCACCAAATCCACCGACGCCAAAGCCACCGACGCCAAATCTACCGACGGCAAGTCCGCCGATCCGGTGCCGATGCCGCGTGCGAAACCGCAGCTCGCCGCAGCCTTCCAGCTCGCGTCTGCCGACAGCCAGCTCGCCCAGCCCGCGAAATCCAAACAGTCGGTCGCAGCACCGGCCGAGCAACGGCCGCAGACGCCGGCTGACATCATCAATGCCCGCGGCTTCTGGGACGACGCCCCGGCAACGCCAACCCAGGCCTCCCCCGCGCAGGTCGCGGCGATCAAGGCGCGCGAAGCGGTTGGCGCAGCCGACCCGCAGCCGACCGCCAGCATTGCCGCCGCCTACCGCGCGATGGCCTACGCGCCGGCAGCGTCATCGCCGGTCGACCGCAATAACATCGTGGCCGCCAGCGCGCCGATCCCGCGGAGCATCCGGCCGGCCCCACGCAATGCCGCCGCCACCGAGATCAACACCGTGGCCGCCAAGAGCCCGCAAGGCGCCGGCATCGCGACGTCGGCCCGATTGTCGGCCGCCAAGGGCAGCAATATCTGGATGCGCATCATGATGCTGGCGCCAAGCGCGAGCACGCTGTCGGTGACCGTGTTGGGCGATGTCGACTTGACCCAGATGCGCGGCTACTTCACGAAGCCGCAGTCCGTGATCGCGATGAGCTTTTCGGACGATCCGATGATGGGAATGAGCTGCGACCGCTTCGCAGGCTCTGCCATCACGACGCTTGAGACCACCTCGTTCGTGCTGCGCACCGCCTCGCTGCGCTAAGCGCTTCACACAACGATTTTCCAAAGATTGACGGATAGGCAGACCAGGCCCGACTTTCACAGCATCCCCAACGCGTGCATGTAGGTTTCGAGGATGGTTTCCTGTTCGGCGCGCTCGTTGGGATCCTGCTTGCGCAGCCGCACGATGGCGCGCAGCGCCTTGACGTCGAAGCCATTGCCCTTGCTCTCGGCATAAACGTCGCGGATGTCGTCGGAGATCGTCTTCTTTTCTTCTTCCAGCCGCTCGATGCGTTCGATGATGGCCTTGAGCTGGTCCTTTGCAAATCGTGTCGCGGGCGCTTCCTTGACGGCGGCGGAGGTGGCCATCTTGTACTCCTGATTGGAACGGACGACGGAGGCGAAGAAGCGCCGCGCGTCGCCGCGCAGCGCTCTTCAAAACGACCCTCAAGTTTGCCGCGCCTTGCGTCAAGGCGACATCGCGCTCATCCACAGCGCGCCCACAGGAGAAAGCGGAATCCTCGCTTCCTCTGTCGTCATTGCGAGAACCCAATGGGTCGCAATGACGGAACAGGAATCAGTGGCCGTTCTGGGCCTTCTTCATCGCGGCGAGTTGGTCGACGCTTGCGGTGCCCTGATGGGCCGCCTTCCAGGTATCATAGGGCATGCCGTAGATGGCCTCGCGGCTCTCGTCCTTGCTTAAGCTCACTCCCTTGGCGTCCGCCGCATCCTTGAGCCAGTTGGACAGGCAGTTGCGGCAGAAGCCTGCCAGATTCATCAGGTCGATGTTCTGCACGTCGGTCCGCTCGCGCAGATGCTCGACCAGGCGGCGGAAGACCGCCGCTTCAAGCTCCGTTTTGGTCGTGTCGTCGATCGCCATGATGATGATCCCGTGCGTTTTCGGCAGGATAGGGCTAATAGATGGGCGTTGCCGATAATGACATAGTGGAAAGTCCCTGTTCTGCAAGCATTTCCTCGGCGCTTCGCGTCTTGGGGAACAGCTCGATGCCCATGATCGCCGAAAGCCGGGCGTAGGGGGCTCACCGCATAGCACTGTCGCTTTGGGGTTGGATGCACCAAGAACCGCTCGAACAGGTTGCGGAAAGCGGCGCGCCATTGAGCTATGGCGGCCGGGTCTCCGTCTGCTTGGCTCAATCCAGCGTGCATTGCCTCGATGGCGGATGCAAACTTATCGATCGCGGCCGGATGCAGGGCGATCACGTTGCCCTCCGATTCGATCAGCCGCAGTTTCTCCGCCAAGGCGGCGCGCTCGGCCTCCAGCTTGTTGAGCCGCTCCACCATCGCCTTGACCGGTTCATCGCTCCCGCGGATGGCGGTGATGTAGCGGTCGATCTGGACCGTGGTCCGGGTAAGCGCCTTCTCCGTCGCCTGGCGATCGGAGGATAGCTCCTTCTGTCGCTCGGCCCACCGCGCGTGATAGTTTCGGGTGTACTCGTTCAGGGCCTTGGGCTTGGTCAGGTTCTGTTTCATGCCATCAAGGATCGCGTCCTGCAGGCCGGTCAGGTAGTAGCTCTTTCTATAGGCGTGATGGCTCCAAGTTTGTCCTTACCCCTCGTCTCAAAGGGGACCCAAATCTGGGACCCGCTGTCTGCAATGGGTCCCATCTGCGCCGGTGCCAACCATCCAAACGGCCGCAAGATCTTTTGCGCTCGGATGCCTCGAAGGCGGCGTGGCTGTGGCAGACGGGCCACTGTGCGTAGCCGAAATCGACACCGCTAGTTGCAATTGGGGAGAATTGTTTTTCCTGCGCGCGTGACTCAAGTATTCTTGCGACTGCTGGGCTGGGGTTCTGATGGCGATGACAGAGGTTGAGAAGTCATCCCGCTCTATTTTGGAGCGGACGTTTTACGCGAAGCTTGGTCCGACACCGGCTTTCCCGCCGAGCCCGGCGGAGACCGGGCAGGTCAGCGGCGCGACGGCCGACGCATGGGCGGGCTTCTCTGGTTCGGCGCGCGAAGCAAACACGCCGTCGATGTTCGCTTATGGAGATAAAGCGGACCTCGTCGTTACGAGCGTCGAAGTCCGAGTCTGACCGAAACGGACCTCCCGCGATGTCCGCAGTTTGGTCGCTATCGGTGAAAGCGGACATGGCGGTTACAAATGCCAACTTCCGAGTTTGACCCAGACTGTGTGAAAACTCGCGCGAGCCAAGAACGCGCAGAATTGTTTTCTCAATAATAAGCGTCTTGCGACAGAAGTACGGATACAATTCGTTTGCGCATCGATGAAATTGAGACAGATATTCTACACGCAAATTGAACTACGAACTTTTCACACAGTCTGAACCAAACCGGACATCGGGCGACAACGATTTGTCCGCTCAGTACGATCATCTTGTTCTTCTGGTAAAGGCGGATCAGGTCGTTTGACTGCGGAGGAACAAGACACCGATTGCGAGCGCGACGTCGAGAAGCAGAAACGCAAGAAA
>Ga0210401_10002099_pt1 | contig 22320 bp, 14 predicted proteins | sample IncBWH32MmetaG_FD_150866 | JGI IMG/M metagenome (GOLD analysis project Ga0210401, IMG submission 150866) | Forest soil microbial communities from Barre Woods Harvard Forest LTER site, Petersham, Massachusetts, United States - Inc-BW-H-32-M | ecosystem: Environmental > Terrestrial > Soil >... | reverse complement strand
TGCAACTCGACCCGCCGCAGCCCCGCGAACAATTCCTCGCGCGAAGCTATCTTCATCTCCAACCCAAAAACCTCTCCAAAATGACGCGCAAGCTTCGGCGCAACTTCTTTTCGCTCGACACCCCGCCCAAGCACTTTTTCCAGCGAAGTAGCCGCTCGACCCACAATCCCACAAGGCACAATCAAATCGAAGAACCGCAAATCCGTAGCCACATTGAAGGCAAATCCATGCGAAGTAACCCAGCGACTAATATGCACCCCAATCGCTCCAATCTTCTCCACCCCTTCGCCCTGTGAACTCGGTGTTCTCGGTGTTAAATCCTTCGAAGTTTCCGCCGCCGGCGCCACCCAAACCCCAGTCCTCCCAACCTCGCGCCCAGCTTCAATCCCGAAATCCAAGCAGGTCCGAATCATGACCTCTTCCAGCATCCGCACATACCAAACCACATCCCGCCGAATCGCGCCAAGGTTGATCACCGGATACCCGACAACCTGCCCAGGCCCGTGATACGTAATATCTCCCCCGCGATTGGTCGCATGAAACTCCACGCCCTTCTGCGCCAAGACCCGCTCCGAAGCCAGCAAGTTCTCGCGGCTACCGTTTCGCCCCAGTGTAATCACATGCGGATGCTCACACAGCAACAGCACATCCCCAATCGCCTCCGCCTTCCGCGCAGCAACCAGCCTATTCTGCAACGCGAACGCATCCTCAAAGCGAATCAACCCGAGGTAGACAATGAGACATGAATTCATCAAGAGATAACCGTGGGAAATACCCTCGAAACTCTAAGTAGCGACTCTGTTGCGTTCAACTTTCAACTATCGACTGTTAACCGCCCCTCAAGCCGCTCCTCAAACATTAATCTGCAATCCCTTCACGCTGGCGAACGCATCCCCCATCCCCTCCCAAACCGTAGGATGCGCGTGCATCATCTCCATCATGTGATCGACCGTCCCTTCCAGATGCAGAACGGCCGCGGCCTCCGACAAGATCTCCGTCGCCAGCGGCCCGATGATGTGGATGCCCAGCACCTCGCCATACTTTTCGTCCGAAACTACCTTGATAAATCCGCCGTGATTCCCCAGAATCGTCGCCTTGCTGTTCCCTACAAAAGGAAACTTCCCGGCCTTCACCGCATAACCGGCTTCCTTGGCCTGCTTTTCCGTCAATCCAATCGACCCAATTTGCGGCTCACAATAGGTAGCGTTCGGAATGCGCGTCTTCACGATCGCCGGAGGCTGCTTCCCCGCAATGTGTGTCACCGCCGCAATCCCTTCCATCATCGCCGCGTGCGCCAACTGCGGCAATCCCGCCACAATATCCCCGATCGCGTACAAACCCGGCTCATCCGTCTCCATATAAGGACCGACATGAACAAACCCGCGATCCAGTTTGGCCTTGGATTTCTCAATGCCGCAATTTTCCGTCATTGGCTTGCGCCCGACGGCCAGCAACAGCTTTTCGGCCTGCAAAGTTTGCGCTTTTCCGTCCTTGTCTTTAAACGAAACAGTCACGCCCTTCGCGTCCTTCTTGACCGACTCCACCATGCTCTGCGTAAAAATCTGAATGTTTTTCTTGCGGAAGGTCTTATCCAACTCAGCGGAAATTTCCTCATCCTCGACAGGCACAACCCGCGGCAAAGCTTCCAAAATCGTAACCTGCGTCCCAAACGAATTATAGATGGACGCGAATTCCACGCCCACAGCCCCCGCCCCAACAATGATCAAAGTCTTCGGAATCGCCGGCAATTCCAGTATCGACCTGTTCGTCAAAATCGTTTTGTGATCTGGCTCGATCCCCGGCAGCGACCTCGCTTCCGACCCACTCACCATCAAAACATTCGAAGCCTCAATCTGCGTCTTCTTCCCATCCTTCTCGACGCTGACCTTCCCCGGCCCCTCATATCGTCCCCAACCCTGCACCCACTCCACCTTATTCTTCTTGAACAGGAACTCGATTCCCTTGGCGTGTTTTTTTACGATCTTCTCTTTCCGCGCAATGATGTTGGCCCAATTGATCTTCAACCCGCTGACTTCAAATCCCAATTCCTCGCCATTTTTGAAATGATCGTAAACGTCCGCGTGGTGCAGCAAGACTTTGGTAGGAATACAACCAACATGCAAGCAGGTGCCGCCAAGAAACGGATCCTTCTCCACCACAATCGTCTTTAACCCCAGCTCACCGGCGCGAATGGCCGACACGTACCCGCCCGGACCACTCCCGATAATCGCCACATCGTACTTAGCCACGCGCACTCTCCTTCGACAGTATCCCAGGCTCTGTATTGGCGGGCGGCAGCCGGCACTCCAGCGGACCCAGCGCCTTTGGACAGGGGAAAGCCGTCCGAGCTACCCGGCACGGACGACTCTAACTCACCAAATCTAACTCACCAAACCTCCAAATTTTAGCAGCCGCCCGACACCGCCGCAACTTGCCATCCCCGCTGACCGCCGCCCACGCCGACGGCCGCTCACTGCAGCCAGTCCGTTGTAGGGGCGGGGCTTGCCCCGCCCCGGCCGTCGCGTCTTGCTACAATCGCACGCAAGGGAGCGCCGAAACGTACATCCTGAGCTTTAAGGTTTAGGTGATTGCGCGAACGGCCGTCGCGGCGATGCTCAATAGGCGGCCAACCGTCGGTTTGTAAAAATGAGGTTCTTACTTCACCGCGCGGTGCGGGTTCGCCACTGATACTGGCGGGGTATCCAGGGTTCCCGAACCGCGCCAGGCTTCGATGGCTTCTCGAATCAGCTTAAAAATCGTCTTCCGATTCTCAGCAATTGCCTTCAACCATGCGAACCGCCCCATCGACGGGAAATAAATCCCGCGGAAACAAAGCCGCGCTATAAGAATGTTAATTCGATAGCCCACCGCTTTGTGGCTCATCGAGTCCACTGCCTTACCGATCGCCTCAGGACTGTACGACTTGGCCCACCCGATTCGGACCTCCTCGTGAGCTTCCTCCGCTGTCATCTTCAGCGGCGTGTGCGCCATAGCGAATGGGATGAACTCCTGCCAGTGCTTTGGGCGCGTAAGCCGTCCAGCCGCCTCGAGCCGCTTATAAAGCGGCGTCGCCGGTAATGGTGTCAGTAGTCCAAAGATCGGCAGCCCCGCCGGCCAGGTACGAATCGCCTGCAGCGTCCTGTCTGCCACCCCCGGCGCGTCATTGTCCATTCCAAAAATAAACGACGTAATCGCAAACACGTTGCGCCGCGCCAGCCGGTCGAGCACCACCGCGTACTCGCCCGGCTTGTTAAAGCCCTTGTTTACGCTCGCCAGGTTTGCCGGGTCGATCGATTCCATCCCAATGAAGATCCATTTCCCTCCGGCAGCCGCAATCAGATCGACGAGCTCCTCGTCGCGCAGCAGATTCGCGCTGATCTGCGCCACCCAATGCACCTGCGCATTGGCGGCAATGATGTCCCGCAGCAAAGACTTCGTGCGTTTCGGGTTGATCGCAAAATTGTCATCAATAAAAAACACCGCAATCTGCCCCAGCTCGCCCTTCGCCCGCTCCTTCAGCAGCAGTAATTCGTCCACCACACTCTTGTTCGTTCGAAACCGTATCGAATCCCCAAAAAATCCCGTCACCGTGCAAAACTCACAACCGTACGGACACCCGCGGCCAGACTCCACCGGAATAACTCTAAACGTTCCCCAACCCGCTCCGATTTTTTTCAGCAAAGGCGCAAACATTCCGGGAACCAGGTTGAATTGATCCAGATTGATCGAATTCCACGGAATTACTGGATACGGCTGCAAAGAAGGCTTGCGCTCCTGCCCAAAATCATCGATCGGCGCGTACACCTCCTTGAGCTGCCCGCGCGCCGCATCCTCCACAATCTTCGGCCACGTCTGGTCCGCTTCCCCGAGCGCCACCGCATCCGCGTGCCGCGACCCACCGTCTCGCCCTAGTGCCTCGTCCGCCATTTCCGTGACGTGCGGGCCGCCCATCACCACCCTTACTCCCGTGGCGCGCACCGCGTCCGCCATGCGATACGCCTTGGCGATCATCCGCGTCATCGCCCCGATTCCCACCAGCTCGATGCCCTCTTCGCGCACGTACCGCGCAATACTCTCTTCATCCATCGGCCGCGCGTTTCCGTCGATCAGCACCACCTCGTGGCCGGGTGGCGTCAGCGCCTGCAGCAAAAACATCCAAAGATGTGGCATGAAATTGCGTGTGACGCCGTTGTCCGGGTTGTAAAGTAAGATTTTCATTGCATCCCTTTGAGCGCGTGCGGAAGCGATTCGCGTGAAGCGGTCATACGGACGGACTCGTCCGAAGACACACCTGCGAAGCCCCCGAATTCATCTAGTTTTTGGCTAATATCTGAGCGAACCGAATTCAGAACCGCTGTACTGCGGGCAGGAGTGGATGGATAGGATCCGCGCCGGTCCTGTTCTCCAGAGGAAAGCTAACCACAATGTACGCTGGGGTACAATAGAGAAAATCCGTGCCGTGCCGCCCCGGCGGCACCATATGTAGGCGCCTGGCTTCAGCCAGGCGTTGCCGTGCATCGCAAGTCTGGCAGGACTGAGCTCAACAACCGCACAGCAATTAAACCCTCAATGAGGCCCCGCGGCAGACGTCATCAGGTCGATGAACATTTTCGTGAATTTCGGCTGATCCAGATCGGTTTGCCCGTGCACCAGTTGCACGTCAATCCCCGGTTTCAACTTTTCCGTCCACGTTAGCGTGTCCCCATAACTGGGGCCCCGAGTCACATCGACGTCCATGTACAACATCCGTTCCTTCGTGATGATGCTTGGATCGATCCATGCCAGCGCGGTAACTTCGTCCCACATGTAGTAGCGCTCCTCCGAGTATTTCGCGATGTACTGCGCCGCGGGATTCGACGACTTCGCGATCGTGTCTACGATTTCCTGCGTAAACGGCGCCTTGAGCGAGACATCAACAGTGGTCACGTCGATGCGCGGCCAATGCGCGCGAAGCGTGATGTGCGCCCCTTCGGGATCGAACCAGAAATTAAATTCATGCCGCGGGCTGGTGGAAAATTCCGGGTCTTCGGTTTGCGGATTCAAGCTGCCGCCCATGATCACGATTCCCTGCGTCAATTCCGCGAAATGCGGATCGATCGCCAGCGCCAGCGCGATGTTCGTCAGCGGCCCCGCGGCATAAATGGTCACCTGATGCGGGTGCGCGTGAACCTGCCGGATCAAAAAGTGCGCGGCGTCCTCATCCAAAGGCTTCGTGTGTGGCGCGCCTTCCGGCATGGGGGGAACTTCCCAGGGCCCGTGGGCGTTCGGATTCGCCGTCGTTCCGATGACGCCTTGCTTATTTTGCGCCAGGGTCATCGGCCCAAGCCCCCAGGCGCCAAGCCAAACCACTTTGCCAAAAAGCTGCGAAGCAATCCGCGTTTCTTCCTCCGTGCGCACCAGCGGAAACACCGCCCCAGGCGCGACGGGAACGTCGCTCCTCCCAATCAATTCCAGCATTCGCAAGGTATGCTGCACCTCTTCATCGCGCCAGGCGTTCCCGGTAACGATCGTAATACCCAACACCTCGACGTGCGGCGACTGCAACAAAACCATCATCGCCATCTGGTTCGATCCGCCCGGCCCCGATCCATCCTGATCGATCAGCACCAACCGCTTTTGCCCCAAAGCAGGCGCCCCAACAACCATCAAAAAAATTGCACCGAAAAGTATTCGTCTCATGGGCCCATATTCTCGCACACGAAGCAACCCGGAAACGTTCCTCTTGTAGGGGCGGGGCGTGTTTACCCTGAGCCTCGAAGGGCCCCGCCCGGCGTTAACACGACCACGTTGCAATCCGCAAAACTCCTGTACAACCCTTGCTCCTTCGAACTTCCGTCAACCCCCGATCCAAACTTCCGCTACTCCAATGCCGCTAATTGAATCATTCATCGTCGCTTGCACCCTTGCGTCTCCCCACCACCGCCTGTATCGTTGGCCGCAATATTCCGCCAAAGCAAAAGGACTCTTGATGGGCGAAACGCCACCCCCGCCTACGCATTATGGCTTGCGAAACTCCGTCCTCTCCCCAATGGAAACGCTCGCTCAATCCGTCTCCACCATGGCACCCACCACCACCCCAGTCGCCACAATTCCCCTGGTCTGCGCACTGGCCGGAAACGGTACGTGGCTGGCCTACGTCCTCGCCACCGCAGCCGTCCTCCTCGTCGCGTTGTGCATCGCCCGCTATGCCCGCTATTCCGCCTCCCCCGGCTCCCTCTACACCTACGTATCGATGACCCTCCCACGATGGCTAAGCGCCCTCGCCGCATGGAGCCTGTTGCTGGCCTACGTAGCCACCGGATCAAGCGTCATCGGCGGCTTCTATCACTACGCGAATCTGTTACTCCGCGATGCCACCGGACACGGAACTTCCGCCGCGCTCCTCGCGATTTTCGTCACCGCCATTTCCATGGCCATCGCCTGGCGCGACGTGAAAATTTCCGCTCGCCTGATGCTCTGGATCGAAGCAGTATCGGTAACTCTGATTCTGATCCTGGTGACCCTGGTTCTGTGGCGCCACGGCCTGCATTGGGATTGGAACCAGCTGCATTTGAGCGGGATGACCGGAAGCGGCTTGCGGCTTGGGCTGGTCCTCGCACTTTTCAGCTTCGTCGGATTCGAAAGCGCCACCACGCTAGGCTCCGAAGCCCGCGATCCTCTCCACACCATCCCGCGCGCGGTTATCCAGAGCGCGCTCTTGTCCGGCGCTATCTTCACGATTTGCGCGTACGCCGAAGTCCTCGGTTTTCGCAGCGTCGGCCAGGACCTCGGCGCAAGCCAGGCTCCCATGCGCGTCCTGGCCGGCGTCGGGGGCGCGCCAATCCTCGGCCTCCTGATCGATATCGGCGCGCTGGTAAGCCTGTTCGCAGGCACTTTGGCTTGCATCACGGCTGCCGCGCGAGTGTTGCTCTTGATGTCGCACCATGGCCTGGCGCACGGCTCGCTCAAGGCCACGCACGTCAAACACGAAACCCCGGGCCGCGCGATTCTCGTCACGGGAATTGCGGCGGTGGCGCCGGTGGCGGTTCTGGCGGTCCGAGGAGCGAGCGGCTTAGACGTCTACGGGTGGCTCGGTTCTCTGGCCACCTACGGCTTCATCGTCACCTACGCCCTGGTTTCCTTCGCCCTGCCGAAGTACCTGCGCGAGCGCGGCGCTTCCGGCATCGGCGCGCATGCCGTCGCCTGGTTGGCTTGCGCCGCGATGTTGTTCGCTCTGGTCGGCAATCTATATCCTGTGCCCGAAGGCCCCTACGGGAAATTGCCCTACATCTATATTGGATATCTAGTCGCCGGATTAGCGTGGTTCTTCTTCGACACCCGCACCAGAAAACAAGCGTTGGCAGAGGGCTAGAACTAGCAGGCTGCGGGAAAAGTCTTTTTCTTCAGGAGGTCGGTGCTTTAGCGCCGACGTAAATTGCGTGCTCTCAAACGGGCTTCAGTTTATCCTGAGGAACGAAGGGCCCCTCAAGGAAGCTTTTTCTTCGTTTTGTTGCATTTTTCCGTAGCCCGGTAGGCGACTGGGAATCACACCAACCGCGAGAGAACAGTTGACAAAGATAAGAAATGTTTTATAATATCTTTTAGTTAACAAGGGTTAACGTATTGCGGCAGAATTATTGCCGCTTTATGTTTTTCAGGAGTCCCTAAACCCAATAGAATCAACTCACTGCGCCATTCCAAGGCACAAACTCTTTAGAATCAAATCCTTGCGCAAAAAGGGTGGGGGGTGGGGTCGACGGGGACGCGCACGCTCGGAATGGAACAATCTTACCGTCCAACTCTACCGCTCGCTATCCCCTGTGAGACCCTGGAGAATGAGCAATTTCAATATACCTTATCTGCACCCTCTCCTACCCGATTCGGCTCTAATATCGTAGTAGACAGCGCAATGCCCATGATTTGCGAAGACCGGAAAGGGAGCCCAAATGCGTTATCCTCTATCGGACCGGAAGCTGGCTCGAGGAAGGCTGCGGAGGAGATTCAAGAACATGAACACTTTCGGACATGCCAGAGGATCCGCCGGGCCGCAATTGGGCAAGCCAATGTTGGTTTCACTGTTGTCGTTGGCTCTGCTGTTCACGACTTGGCCTCAGAATCTGCCCGCCTATCAACAGGACCAGCAAGAGCCGGCGCAGGCCACTCAGCAGGCGCCCCCACAGAATGGGCAAGCCCAAGCGCCATACGTTACCCAGACTCCCGAACAAATCCAACAGTTGGTAGCGCCGATTGCGCTGTACCCGGACTCACTCGTGGCTCAGATTCTGGCAGCCGCTACGTTTCCGGAACAAGTCGTGGAGGCCGACCGATGGGTGCAAGCGCATCCCGATTTGAAGGGCGACGCGTTGGCTCAAGCTGTCGATCAACAGCCCTGGGATCCGAGCGTCAAGGCGCTCACGGCATTTCCATCGGTCCTGGGAAATATGGACAAGAACCTATCCTGGACCTCATCTCTCGGCGACGCCTACTACAATCAGCAACAGGATGTGATGGATGGCGTGCAGGAAATGCGCCGGCGAGCGCAACAGTCGGGCAATCTTAAGTCCACGCCGCAGCAAACCGTGACGACGCAAGGTCCGACGGTCGTAATTCAGCCTGCCGACCCTCAGGTCGTTTATGTCCCCGCCTATGATCCGTGGGTCGTTTACGGAGGTCCCATAGGTCCGTGGCCGGGATGGTATCCGTATCCGGGAATCTGGTATGGCGGCCCCTACCTCTCCTTCGGAGTCGGCTTCGGAATTGGCTTTTTCGGCGGCTACGGATGGGGCTGGGGTCGCTGGGGCTTCGATTGGCACAACCACTACGCGATTTATAACCACAACAGGTACTACTCGAACAGCAGAACGTTTTACAACCGGAACACGTACTATCGAGGAGGCGCACGCGCCGGGTATAACGGTGGCCGCGGCGGACCCGGTGGCCACAATTTCGCGGGGAACAGACCTCCCAACGCTGGCCGCGGCGGTGTTTACAACCGTCCGGGCGGAACCAGTCGGCCCTTTGAAGGAGACAACCGCGCCGCTCGAGGCTACGCGGAACCCCGTGGCCAGACGGGCACTCGCTCCAGTGGCTTCAGCAATTACGACCATGGCGGTGAGACCAGGAGTTATTCTTCACGCGGAAGTTCCAGCTTTGGTGGCGCGCGTGGTGGCGGCGGTGGAGCACCTCGCGGCGGTGGTGGCGGGGGCGGCGGCCGGCATCATTAATGGAAGAAATCTTTTTTTCAACGGGTACAGTGCGAAATTTAGCGAATGGAGAAAGCCATATGCAGCGGACGGATTTGAACTTCGGCAAATTTGCTTGGGCCAATCTTGCTAAATTAGCCGCGGCCGCGATCCTTTTGGCGGCGTGCTTTCCCGTGCTGTCGATGGCGCAGCAAAAGGGGCAGAAGACATTTTCGTCGGCGGAAGAAGCGACCAGCGCGTTCGTTACCGCCGCGCAGAATAATGACGAAAAGGCGATGCTCGATATCCTCGGCCCAGCGGGGAAGCAAATTGTTTCGTCGGGAGACGACGCCGAGGATGCGCAAAACCGCGCTACCTTCGTACAGCGCTATCAGGAAATGCACCGTTTGGTGAAAGAACCGGACGGAACCACTTCCTTGTACGTCGGCGCTCACAACTGGCCCACCCCTATACCGCTCGTTAACAACGGTAATACCTGGTATTTCGACACCGAGGCAGCCAAGAAAGAAATCTTGTTTCGCCGCATCGGCCGCAATGAAGTATCGACCATTCGCGTTTGCGAGGTGTTCGTTGCCGCGGAAAAGGAATACCGCTCCGCTCAGCACTCCGAATACGCCCAGAAGGCCGTCAGCGATGATGGACAGCACAACGGTCTTTACTGGAAAGCTGCTGATGGCGAACCCCAGAGCCCCATCGGGCCAGCGATAGCTGCGGCCATCGTGGAAGGCGATCACAAGACCCAGGGCAACGCTCCGAGTCCGTTCCGCGGTTACTATTTCCGGGTGCTCACGCGCCAGGGCAAAGATGCCCCGGGCGGCGCCAAGAGTTACGTCGTGGACGGCAAAATGACTGAAGGTTTTGCCTTGGTGGCGTACCCCGCGGAATACAAGTCATCCGGCGTGACCACCTTCATCGTTGGTCAGGATGGCGTGGTCTATCAGAAGGACCTCGGCAAGAAGACCGAGTCTCTCGCCAAATCCATGAAGGAATACAACCCCGATTCCACCTGGCAAAAAGTGGAAGACGAGCAGGAACAGTCTGCCAGCGATCAGAAAACCCAGTAAAGCCGGAAGCCTTCTGAGGCGAAAGGCGAACTAAGGCGCTTCCCAATCGAGGGCGTAGAGCTCCTGGATGCTGACATCGCGCACAAGCAGCGGTGATTGGTCCGGGGCGAGGCCGCTCCAGTTACCGAAGGCTCCTCCAGCCGCCCGAAATCCTTCCAAGCTAAAGAGCCGCTCAAGTTTGCCGCTAGGGACTTGCACACGGTAGTAGCCTTGATTGCCGTCGAAATACAAATAGCGCGAGTCGCGAGACCACGCCGGATAGGCCGCGAAAATCTTGGTGAGTTCCGTCCATTTCTGCGTCGTGAGTTCAAAAAGCATGAGTTTGAGGGAATCCAGCGGAATCGCAGCGATGTAGTGTCCGTCGGGTGACCAGCGGGGAGAATACAGTCCATCGGACCCCGCCACCTTTGTGGCAGCGCGAGTTTTCAGATCGAGGACGTAGATGGCTGACCCCTGGTTATTCAGGGAGTTCTCGCCGAAGGCCAGCGATTTTCCGTCGGGTGACCAAACCGGGTCGGCGAGGTTAGTGTTACTCCGATAGAGCAGCTCGGGCGCGCCACCTTCGGCAGCAATCTCGTAGATCTGGAAGGGCTCGCCGGGTGGATGGCCAAAGAAAGCGAGACGCTTGCCGTCCGGAGACCAGCGAGGCAGATAGGCCAGCATGGGTGGAGACACAAGTTGCAGTTTTTGACTTCCGTCCACCTTGCTTCGCCACATGGTGCCGTCGGTGCCGTCATTGTAAGCGACCCACTGTCCGTCACGAGAGAAGTCCAGACCCATCGCCGAAATTCCCGAGAGAAAAGGCACGAATTGCCCCGATTTCGGATCGTGGCGTACCAATTCTCCTCGGGGCTGCCAGCCCTGTACAAAGAGCTTCTTGCCATCGCGGCTTGGGACCGGAGTGCCTACGTTCATTGGTCCGGTCGTTAGCTGCGTGGGTGCCTGCGGGGTTGAGAGAAACAGGCCGCCGCGCTCATGAATGGCCCACAGGTTTGTGGTTCCGTCGCGGAGCGCCTGGAAGACGAAATATTTTCCATCAGGGGTCCAGTTGCCGCAGCATTCGTTGGGTGTGGCGTTCCAATCCTTAAGCAGCGGATGAAGGTTGCTGCCGTTCGCGGAAGCTTGCCAGATGGAGCGATCATTAGTCTGCGGGTCGCTCAGGGTGAAACGCAAAGTCGAGCCGTCGGGCGACCAGCGGATGTAATCAGGTGTTCCCGTAGTGGTCAACAGCCGGTGCGGATTGCTGGCGTCGCTGTTGGCCAGAAATATATCGTTCCCCTTGCAGTAGGCGATGCTCTTACGGTCGGGCGACCACGCTCCGGCATGGCCCTCGAGGTTGCCCAACCGACGGTGTGTTCCACCAAGAACCGGAACGGTCCAAAGAGGGCCGTCGAGCGATGTCCCAAAGGCGGTGTTCATGAGGAGCACCGACAGGTCTGGCGAAATATCGAAAACGTTGGCAAAGCCGGTGTCTTGCAGTGTGGTGGCGATGGGGAAAGTCTCGCCACCGGTCACCGAGGTTTGCGAAAGGCGCGATTGGCCTTCGATGAAATAGAGACGCGAGCCGTCGGTAACGATGTCGGACTTAGGTAGATTCGTGTTGGTGAGCTGAACGGTTCGCAGGATGCGGGGCGGTATCATCGGACGCGTTAAAGCAAAACCCAGAATCGCGGCGATGACGATAAACAGACCAGCGGCCACTGCCGCCCAGGTGCGCCATTGCCACCGGGGGTGGGTTTCGCGAGCCCTTTCGAGCGCGGGCGGGACAAAAGTGACCGCTCCTGAGCGGCTCGGGTCCAGGTCGCGTCGCAAACGCTTCAGGTCGGCGCGCAGTTCCCCGGCGGTCCGGTAACGGAGGTCGGCATCTTTTTCCAGCGCCTTAGCTAGGATATTTTCCAGACCGGTGGGTAATCGCGGATTTACTTTCGTCGCGGCCGTCGGAGAGGAATGGAGAATGCTGTCGAAGATCAAAGCGGCAACTGGGCCTGAAAAGGGAAGGACGCCGGTGGCCATTTCATAGAGCACGATGCCCAGGGAAAACAAATCCGTGCGACCATCCAACTCTTCGCCGCGCACCTGTTCCGGCGACATGTAAGCGACGGTGCCCATGGACGTGCCCGGGGTGGTCGCGAGATCCTCGTCGAGGAAGTGCATCTCCGTAGGGATGGAGGATTCGCTTACCGAATCGGTTGCGGGCTGCCGATAGGCGGTGAGTTTCGCCAGGCCGAAATCCAGAATTTTCGCGGGACCTCGATCGACGAGGAAAATGTTAGCGGGTTTGATGTCGCGGTGGATGATGCCCTTGGCGTGGGCGGCTTCGAGACCATCGGCAATCTGGATGGCAATGTCCAGGAGATCGGCTATGGGGACGGACTTTTTGCCGATGCGATGCTTCAGCGTCTGCCCCTCGAGCAACTCCATGGCGATAAATGGGCGCCCTTCGAATTCTCCAATGTCGTAAATGGTGCAGATATTCGGATGATTCAGCGAGGATGCGGTGCGCGCTTCGCGACGGAAGCGGTCAATCGCCTGCGGGTCGTGAGAGATATCTTCGGGAAGGAATTTGAGCGCTACATAGCGGCCGAGCCGCGTGTCCTCGGCTTTGTAGACTACGCCCATACCACCGCCGCCAAGTTTTTCGAGGACGGTGTAATGATCGATGGTGCGACCGACAATTGAGGAAGTGTCAGACACTCGCCGGGAGTTTACTCCAGCACATTGGTGTAGGCAACGCGACATGCGGACCGGAGCAGGGTCAGTTTCCGATATCCGCGTTTCTCAGGCACTGTGCATCCTCGCAATCTCGCCTCGCTTGAATTTTTATTGAGGCATTCTGACTAGCCTGTCCGAAACAACGCTTTTAAAGGGCTCTTGAAGCGGGTAAATGTACCAGAGACGTTAGATTGCGGAAAGCTGGCTAGGTTGCTAGCGGTCACAGTCCAGATGGCGCTTCCATTTTGCGCGACGATAGCGTTCAGTATCTCGTACGTCCTTGCGTTCTGCAGATGCAACGTAATCCTAAGCGGTTCCCATTGACCTATCGCAAGGCTGCCGCCGCACCCTTTGGAACCCGCCGCTTGGACGACAGCGCAGAACAGTTGAAAATCCGCCTGGCGAGTCTCCATTTCTGTCACTGAAAAGTCTTTGAGAACTTTGTTGAGTAAATTCGAGCGATCTTCGCGGGCTCTAGGTGAGAATATATCTACCACGCCGTTCGAAAAACTGACGCGGTATTGCTGATCCTGCTTAACGATAGCTTCGACCATTTCCCGAAGAGATTTATTGTGAAACTCCAAATTTATTGGCTTAGTGGCAGCGTCGCGGTCTGCGTATTCAATAGCCATGGGCACTTGGTAGTCATAAGCAAGTTCGATCACGGAATCGAAGAGCGTTCTTCCGCACGTATTGAATCGGTCGACCAGCTTATTGGTTTTTTGTTCAAAGGACGCCACACGGGGTAACTGCACCGTCGCCTTGTGGTGCGGAACGCCCTGCGCCGAGAGAGTCGGCAACCACAACGCAGACACGCATATTAACTTTCCGATGAGTCCCACGGAACACCTCGGCGATCCATAATACCAACCACCCCAGCAACGCTGCCACTTGTGCGGTAACCGCGTTTATCGGGACTTACCCAAACTGAATCAGAGGGTAGGCTAGATACATGATGGAACTCTCCGCCTGAAGTTGACCCTTTGAACCCCGGATGGAAGCGCAAACTAGCTTCGACGCCCGCCGTGCTAGGCTTTCCTGGATGAAGTCCAGCAAACTATCTTTCATCGCGAAGCTATTCGTCTGCGGCACCTGCCTCTGCTGTGGGGTCGCCAGAGCACAAACTTCTGATCGAATCCTGAGATTCGATTGCCGAGTCATAGTGGATAGGGATCGCACGTTACACGTTGAGGAAAAGTTTGCAATTGTCAACGATCACGGCACCTTCGATGGCGGATTTCATCGGCAATTGTGGGTTAAACCCATCGGCCCTCACCGCGTCAAGGCCGGTTCCTTTCAATCGGTCGCCGCGAAAATTGATGGACATGATGCCGTGCTTCACACGAACGAGGATGGAAACGTATTCGATATCGGAATTGCGACTGAGGCCGGTACCCTGTCGCCGGGCAATCATACAATTGAGATCAGTTATACGGCGAAGCACCAATTCGTAATTTACGATGCTTCTGAGGATCTAAATCAAGGAATAAGCGGTGAATGGCCGGTCTCCATCGAAAAGGCCACAGTTGAATTGAACTTCCCGGGAGAACTTCCTAAAGAGGCTGGGATAAGTGCGGATACAGGTACGGACTCCCATTTTCAATTTGACTGCCTGCGCACCGATCTACCGTCGGGCGTGAGATTTGAGACGACGCATTCCCTCTCGCCTGGGAATCGCTTATTCATCTCAGCCAGATTTCCGCGCTCCGGCTACTTCGTCTCAGACTTCAAAGAAGATGGTTATCGAGCTGTTCTACAAAACCACCCCCTATTACTTCCAGGATTGGTGTCTCTTTTCGGATCAATAGCCTTCGCTACGGTCGGATTCATCGTTTGGCGACGCGCACCTGGAAGCATAGGTACTTCCGCTGTGCCAATTGACAGCAGTCCTTCCCTCAGCTTTTGGCCTGAGGTCGTAAGGCTATACCGCTTTCCGATAATAATGTTTGGTTTGGCTATCGTTCCCGGCCTCAATTTCACATACTCCGGGCATGGCGGGCCAAGCTGGTTTTTTGTCCCCCTGTGTTTTCCATGGGTGATTGCGCGGATACTCAAACAAATCGCTAAAGGACCTGAAGCGTCCAGCAAATGGTATAAGAACTTCTTCAGAATAACTATTCCGTCTTACATCGCCATCGCACTTCCACTTTCCTGGGCCGCAGTAACATCGATTCGCATGAGCTTCGGTTTGCCAATTTCTACCTGGACCTTCTTTGCCCTTATGGTTTCACCTTTCCCATGGTGGTACTTCAGCTGACATCCAAACATCAGCAACACCCCCGGTAGCACAGCACTTCTCAGTTCCCGATACGTCGGGTCATCGGAAACTGACCCACCACGTGGGTTCGGCTGTGAGGACTAGACGCATTTCGCAAATGGTCGGAACAGAGAAAGCAATTCCCCAGGGGCTAAAGCCCGATCTTGCTTGCCTTTGAATGTCGGAGCTCCCTTCGTGCCTCAGGGCAAGAAAGCTCCGCCCTCTGAATCGCTGCGCTCTTTTGGCTAGACAACGTCAATGGCGACCATGGTGATGTCGTCATGTTGGGGCGTGGAGGGAGGTTGCCAGTTGTGGATCGCGGAGAGGATTTGATTTAAAAACTCGGCGGGCGGGCGTGATTGATTGTCGCGCACGACTTGCTCGAGCTTGTGATCGCCGAAAGCATCACGGTTGGCATTCTCGGGCTCGCTTACCCCGTCGGTGTAAAGCAACAGGCGGTCACCGGAGCGAATGGGCATTTTATACAGCGGGTAGTCGGAATCCGGGAATATTCCGAGCAACAGGCCATTGCTTTCGATGCGCTCAAACTGGCCAGCGCGCCAGAGCACGAGCGGAGGATGTCCCGCCGCGGAGTAGAGCGCGATGCGATTTTCCGTGTCGAGCCAAAGATATGCGGCGGAGACCAGCCGGGTGCGAAGTTGCGCGCAGAGAATGCGGTTCAATCCGCGCAAGACCTCTTGTGGATCGTGCGCGCTCGGCAAGACGGATTGCATGGCCACCTTGATCATCGAAGAAATGAGCGCGGCGGGGATTCCGTGCCCAGTGACGTCGGCCATGAGGAAACCGGTGCGATTCGGATCGACCGGAATGAAATCGTAGAAATCGCCGGCGATGTCGGTCATCGGACGATAAAGCGCGGCGACGCGCAGATTTTTCAGTTCGGGATTGTCGGAAGGAAGAATCGAGGCCTGCATCTCACGGGCGATCGAGAGTTCGCCTTCGATGGAAACGAGACGGCGTTCGCTGGCCAGGGCGATTTGCACCGCGACATATCCAAACGAAAAGAGCAGAATCGCCAATGCCAGCGAGCCGGTGATGCGCCAGGTCTGGTAGTGAAAGAACAGCGACAGATTGAAATATAGAGCTTCGATTGCGAAGGCGAGCGTGCCGACGATGACGACACCGCGATTAGGAAGAATCAAGAGTTTGCGGGATAGAGCCGGAACCGCGACGACGACGAGCAAGACCATGAGGGCGGCGGCTGCGACGACATTGCTGTAGAGAGTTAGTTTGTCGGCCGAGCCGGTCGCGACGAAAAACCCTATTCCGGCGATGGCAACGATCAGACCGATAGCGATCACGACCTGAATGAATAGCTTCATTACTCCGACGCTTAGCTCGAGCCACACAAGCGCAACGACGGGAAGAAGTAAGTACGTGATTGCCATCCGCAAGAAGGGAATGGCGATTTGAATCCAGTGCGGCACAGCGGCCGCCACACTTGAAGATTCAATCAGCAGCCGAGCGCCGTACAAGGCACTCCAGACTCCCAGCCAAAGAAAGATGCGCACACCGCTGTGGCGACGGATGGCGGCGAATAGACAGCTCGCGAATCCGATGAACACAAAAATCGTTCCGGAGATGACGGCGACCAGTTGTTCACGGAGTGTTGCCAGCAGTTGGTCTTGCAAGCGCGCACCTCTGAAGCACCGTCACGATAACAGATTCGATGTACTGCTTGGAGGAAGGCCGGCGCAATCGTGACCGCTGGCGGCGAGATGCCGGTATAATGCGACGCCGTGGTTTAGACGAATGAATCTGCTAGTGACTGGTTGAGGGGAGACTATGGCGCGATCGCTCATGATGACGATTGGGGCCGGAGTTCTGGCTGGCGTTGCGACTATGAGCACGCCTGGTGCGTTTGTGCGGGCTCAGCAGCCCGCCCCTGCTAAGCGTGTTTCGCGTCAGGAGAAAGCTGCGGCTCTTGCCGCGGACCCGGCAGTCGAGAGGGGGCGCAAACAGTTTGTGGAGTCGTGCGGATTTTGTCATGGGGCGGATGCTACCGGCGCGCGGGGACCGGATTTGATGCGGTCGGCGCTTGTGGCCCATGACGTCAAGGGCGAAGTGATTGGTCCGGTGATTCATCAGGGGCGTCCGGACAAAGGGATGCCCGGCTTTCCGTTCAGTGATGAACAAGTGGCGGATATTGCGGCTTTTTTGCATGCGCGAGCTGCCCAAGGTATGGCGTCGTCGGAAGTTCCCGAAGGATATTCCGTGGAGAGGCTTTTGACTGGAAATGCGGAGGCGGGGAAGAGTTATTTCAATGGGGCGGGCGGGTGTAGCGGTTGTCACACGCCGGCGGGGGATATGGCTGCGGCCGTTGCTAGGTATTCGGCGCTCGATCTGGAGACGCACATGCTGTATCCGGAGGGGCACTTCAAGAGTGTGGTGGTAACTCTGCCATCGGGCGAGAAGGTTGAGGGACCTTTGGAGCACATGGATGATTTCGAGGTTGCGCTGCGCGATTCGTCGGGTTGGTATCGGGCGTTTGCAAGGGAGCGTGTGCAGGTGGAGGTCAAGGATCGGCTGGCGGCGCATCGGGAATTGTTGGAGCGGCTGACGCAGGAGGATATTCACAATTTGTTTGCTTATTTGCAGAGTTTGAAATGAGGGTGGCGCAGATCGTGGGTGGCGGATGCGTTGCGGCGGGGTTGACGCCGGGCGGGGCAAGCCCCGCCCCTACAGGTTTGTTCAGGGGAGTCGGAATGGATCGGTGTCTTGGTGGATTGATTCGGGTGGGGTTGGTGGTCTTGGCTTTGACGCTGAGTTCGATGGTTGCTACTGGACAGGGGCTTGATCCGGCGGCTTTGCTTCGGCCTGCGACGGATACCTGGCCTACTTACAACGGGGATTATTCGGGGCGGCGGTACAGCACGCTTGATCAGATCAATGCTGGAAATGTCGGGTCGCTTACGGTCGCGTGGATTTTTCGGACGCGCGGGGTGGCGATCAAGTCTACGCCACTGGTGGTGAACAATATTTTGTACTTCACGGAGCCTGACAACGTTTGGGCGGTTGATGCGAAGTTCGGGCGGCAGATTTGGCACTACGAACGAAAATCGGAAGGCGGTCATATTGGGCATCGGGGCTTGGCGATGTACAAGAATTGGCTGTACTTCACGACGCCGGACGCCCATTTGATTTGTCTGGACGCCAAGGATGGCACGGTTCACTGGGATATCGTGCTTGCGGACGCGAAGCTGGGGTATTTCGCGACGATGGCGCCGCTGGTCATACGCGATCACGTGATTGCAGGTGTGTCGGGCGATTCTACTGACATTCGTGGAGTTTTGACTTCGGTCGATCCGGAAACGGGGGCGGTCCAATGGCATTGGTATACCGAGCCGGATCCGGGGCAGCCTGGTTCGGAAACGTGGCCTAAGGATGGCGACGCGTTGCTCCACGGCGGCGGCATGACTTGGATGACCGGGACTTACGATCCTGCGCTTAATTTACTTTATTGGGGGACGGGGAATCCGAATCCCGTGCTCGTTGGGGATAGCCGGCCTGGGGACAACCTTTATACCTGCTCGATTGTGGCGCTTAATCCGGATACCGGAAAACTTGTGTGGGCTTTTCAACCTTCTCCGCACGACGTGCACGACTGGGACGCGGTGCAGACTCCGATATTGTTCGACGCCGAGTTTAAGGGCAAGCCGCGGAAACTGTTGGGGCAGGCCAGCCGCAATGGGTTTTTCTTTTTGCTGGATCGAACGAACGGCGAGCACCTGGTGACCGCAGCGTTCATTGACCAGACTTGGGCTTCCGGCGTGGATTCGCGCGGGCGACCGATTGCGAAGCCTTCGGCGAATCCGAGTCCGGACGGCGCGCTGGTGGAACCTGGATCGGACGGGGCCACCAACTGGATGGCGCCTAGTTTTGATCCGCAGACGAATTTGTTTTATGTGATGGCGCGGCGGATTTTTGCCATTTTTTACAAGATTGCAGAGGGGAAGACGGAAGGCTGGGGTGGGCGGGATCGGAACCTTTGGTCGAACACTACCTTGCGGGCTTTGGACTACAAGACAGGCAAGGTGGTTTGGAACCATGAACTCGGCGAGGGAGAGGGTGTCGCGGGAATTCTGACTACGGGGGGACATCTGCTGTTCAGCGGAGATACTTCGGGGAACATTTTGGCGCTTGATCCGGCGACTGGGAAAATTTTGTGGCACTTGAATGCTGGGGGGAATGTTGTGGCTTCGCCTATGACCTATCAAATTGATGGGCGGCAGTATTTGGTTGTGCCTGTGCAGGACGTGCTGTACGCGTTCGGTTTGCCAGAGGGTTTGGTGGGTGCGGGCGGCGTCAAGACTACGCGGTAGGTTGAGAGAAATGCGCCGCTTCCCTTCGAGGATCAGGGTAAACGGAAAGCGGCCGCTACAAATTCCATATAGCGATCGGCAATTACTGCGTGGGCCCGGGCAAGCTGGGGCGCAGCGATGCTACGCCCGTGCAACAGCGCACAGCCAGGCGTGGCTGTGCCACTGACTTAAGGTTGCTCGTCGGTGTCTGGCAGGGCTAGGAAGATTAGGATGACGCCGACTACCGTGAAGTTGCGGAAGGCGGCTTCCTGGCCGTTCCACGTTTTCGATTGCCACATCAGGAACCACTCGGCGCCTACCGTCAGGAAAGCTACTAGCCACATCATCAGGCTGATCGTTAGCGCGATGATTGCTGTCCGCTTGGCTTGATTGAATGCGGCGGCTGTTGTGCGCGCGGCGCGCGCAAGGCGAACACCTCCCCACCAGCAGAGAATCATCGTGATCGATTCCCACGCAATGATTGTGATGTAGAAAATGGTGTGAACCGCCGGGGAATTCATCGCGCGCCACATGCCGCTGTTGTTGGGGAAGGTGGAATCCATCATCAGGACGTGGCGGATAAATTGGTAGTTGGATTCGTAGTCAGTGATGTTGTTAAAGACGATCAGAGAATAGAAGAGGGCTGCGGCGAAGATGAGCGCTGTTTTGGCGGCTCGGAGGGTCATGGTTTTTCCCGCGAGCTGAAGGTTTGGAAGTAGGCGATCAGGGCGCGGAGAGTGGCGTCGTCGTATTCGGGGAGGCTGGGCATTTGCGCGTTGGGATTTTTTTCTAGGGGATTGTGGACGTAGGCGGCGAAATAACTGGGTGAGGCGGTGGCCCACGTGGAGAGAACGAGCCAGGGGCGGCCGGCTTTTTGTCCGCCTTCGCTGCCCATGTTGTGGCAGTGGAAGCATTTTTGTTGTGCGATTCGATAGCCGGCTTGGACTTGTTGATCGTGAGCTTGTGGTCCGCCAGGGGCGATCGCGGCGAAGACGGCGTTTGCGTCGCGAAATTCCAGGCGCACGACGCTCCAGGGAATTTGTGGCTCATCGGAGTGCGAGAGGATTTTGAAACTTGGGGTGAAGTTGGCGTGCGAGATCAGGTATGGGCCCATGTCGAGGTTATGGCCTTCGGAGTCTTTGGGCCACGCGCTCGGCGGTTGGCTGTTAATTTTAAGAACGAGGACGGGATGGTGAGCGGCGATGTAGGTAGGGGGATAGCTTGCGAGATATTTATCGACGCAGATGGCTAGTGTTAGATCGGAGTCAGGCGCCGCGGCGAATCGGCGGACGAGTTCTTCGAGCGGGATTCCGCTCACTTGCGTCGGGCCGGTAAAATTCGCGTCATTCACGACGGTGAAATTCACTTGAGGCAGGGCAAGCAGATCTTCGCGGGTGATGTATCGCGCGGAGTTTGGCGGCAGGTTTGCCAGATCACCGCCTAGTTCCAAGTCTAATGGCGATGCGCGGTTCGTGTGGAGTCTGGCGGTGAGCGATTGGGCGCGGGATGGCTGGACCACGAAAACACTTAGACTCGCGATCAGGAGAACGATGAGGACGACGGTAGGCTGCGAAAAGCGCCCGCTTCCGAAAGCGGCCCCTACAACGGCAGCTTGGGACAGCTCGTATTGATTTTGCATGGCACATGCTAGCGCACGTTCAAATTGGCGCAAAGGGAAAGTCCCAGTTGGAGTGGGTGATTGCGCCGGCGTGTTTCAACAGCTTTGTTCCTGATTTCCTCCACCTCTCCCAACGTGGAAATTGAAAAAAGCGATTTGCGCGAGTCAAAGAATTCGTTTCGATTCCCACCGCGTTCAGGATAGCGTGCTGCAATTATTCGACGACAGACCGTGCAAAGCGGCCTGGACAGCATCAAGCGCAAAGACAACAGTGCTTCAACCGGCCTGCCATGGGGATGTGGGTTCCGTGCATTTTCACAATTGGAGGGGGATTTCCTGAATGTGCAAAAGAATCAGCCTATCCGCTTTCGTCCTCGCTTCATTCCTCTTCATGTTCTTCGCTTCCGCGCCTCTTGTTCAAGCTCAGCAGACTCTCGGCGGCATCACCGGGACAGTGACCGACAGCTCGGGCGGCGTCCTTCCCGATACGAATATCACCATCGTCAATGATCAGACCACGCTGACGCGCACGCAAAAGAGCAACGAAAGCGGCGCCTATGACTTCGTGAACCTGCCAATCGGCACGTATACCCTGACGTTCGGCCATGATGGATTTCAAACGCAAAAGATACCTTCGATTACCGTACAGGGGAACCGCACGGTAACCGTGAACGCTACGCTGAAGGTGGGCGAAGTTGGCTCCACGGTGACCGTCGAGGCCACGCCGCTGATGAACGCCGTGGATACCACCAACGGCTACATTCTTGAGAAGAATCAGATCGAATCCGTCCCGCTGCCGACGGGCAGCTTTACGGGCCTCGCGATTCTTTCTCCCGGAGTCAACGCCGAGCTCGCCGCGGGCTCGGGCGTCAACACCGGCCTGGGCAACCAACCTATTTGGGCCAACGGTCAGCGCGATACCAGCAACACGTTCCAGTTGAACGGCGTGGATGCCAGCAACCTCTTTAACGGCAAGAGCACAAGCTCAGTAGCGTCGGCGCGCGTCGTGAACAATACCGGACTTGGCGGCGCGGCGAGCCTTTCGAGCACTTCGGCATCACCACTCCAGACGACCGCATCGCCCTATCTGGCCATCGGCCAGGCAATCCCCACGCCGCCTGCGGAGACCATCGAAGAGTTTCGCGTAAATACATCGATGTATGAC
>Ga0210401_10002098_pt1 | contig 22331 bp, 17 predicted proteins | sample IncBWH32MmetaG_FD_150866 | JGI IMG/M metagenome (GOLD analysis project Ga0210401, IMG submission 150866) | Forest soil microbial communities from Barre Woods Harvard Forest LTER site, Petersham, Massachusetts, United States - Inc-BW-H-32-M | ecosystem: Environmental > Terrestrial > Soil >... | reverse complement strand
ATCGCCGTCGAACCCGCTTCGCGAATGTGATAGCCGCTGATCGAAATCGGATTGAACCTCGGAGTGTTTTTCGCGCCGAACTCGAGCGTATCCACCACCAGCCGCATCGAAGGCTCCGGCGGGTAGATGTATTCTTTCTGCGCGATGTATTCCTTCAGAATGTCGTTTTGCAGTGTGCCGGATATTTTCTTCCAGTCCGCGCCCTGCTTTTCCGCGACGGCCAGGTACATGGCCCAGATCACCGCGGCCGGCGAATTGATGGTCATCGAAGTCGTCACATCAGCCAGCGGGATTTTGTCAAAAAGCACTTCCATATCCGCGAGCGAACTGATCGCGACTCCGCACTTCCCAACTTCGCCCTCCGACAAGGGATGATCCGCGTCGTAACCCATCAAGGTTGGCAGATCGAACGCGACCGAAAGTCCCGTCTGCCCCTGCGAGAGCAAATAACGAAAACGCGCGTTGGTGTCCTCGGCGGTTCCGAAACCGGCAAATTGCCGCATCGTCCACAATTTTCCGCGGTACATCGTCGAGTGAATGCCGCGCGTGTAAGGAGGCGTTCCGGGATAACCCAAATCCGTCTCCGGGTTCCAATCCGGCAAATCGGCGGGAGTGTATAAGCGCCGGATCGGATAGCTTGAGACCGTGGTGAATTCAGCGGCGCGCTCGGGCGATTTCTGCAACGTAGGCTGCAACGTTTTCTCTTCCCACGCGCGTTCGCCTGGTGAAACCTGGCGCTCCGGCTCTAGTGTCGCCGTCGTTTGCGATCTACTCAACTTCGCTTTGTCGTTCGATTTCTCGGCCATGGGAGGGGCTCCTTACAGACACGCGCGAGGCGCCAGCAAAGCACAACGGCGACGCTAACAACATTTTAGGGCAATGAAACGGCAGCGGCAACAAGCAGAAAGTCGCGGCAGGTTGCTCCCAAGCAATTATAAATTCCCGTGCGCAGTCCAGCAAAGGTGCTAACCAGAAGGCACAATCAATTTGGAGTGCGGCGGTTTACCGCCGCCTTGCGATTCCGTTGGAGCCCAGACGCCGTGAAGAAAGAGCGCCTGGCATAGCTGCGGCACCGGTAGCGGTCTAAAGGCCGCCGCTACAGAGGCAATCGATCTACTTCGCGCCCATACCGACGTCCCCCACGGGAGTGCCGGGTATCAATGGATCACGGCCTGTCGTGCCGCGTAGCGCGTCTGCCACGGTAATGTGATTCACTTCCAGCGTGCGTCCCATGGCCTGGTTGAAATTGACCAGCGCTTCCGTCAGATTCGCTTGCGCGCGCAAAGCGGTGCCTTGTGCCGCCGTCAAATCGCGTGACCGCAAAACCACCTGGTAGCTCGTCGAAGAGCCTAGTTGATATTTCTTCTGCTCGGCGTCGAGCGTTTGTTGTGCGAGCGTGCGCGCCTTGTCGGCCGCCGCTACTTGCGCGCGATCCTGCTGCAGTGCGATCAACGCGTTGCGCACGTTGAGTACGATGGTGTTCTCGGTCTGCCGGTACTGCACGCGCTCCTGGCGCTCGTCGAGTTGCGCTCGTGCGCTGTCCGCTTGCGCTGAGCGGTTGCGAATAGGCAGGGTTAAGTTCACCCCCACCGCATAGGTCGGGAAGTCGTTGTGAAAGACGTTGCCGAGAGAATTGCCCAACCCGCCCGGCACAATCGTTGTTGCGGTGACCGGAAAAGCGGCAAACGCCTGGGTCCCATTCACCAAAAGAATATTTCCGTTGGCGTCCACCAGGGGGGATGCTGTGTCGGCTGCGAATCCACCGGTCGCGTTCGATTTGATCCTGTTGCCGTTCAGCCCCTGCGCCTGGTACTGCACGTAGGCATTGAGCGAAGGCAGCAAGCCGTTCGCAGTCGCCTTCACTTCAATACCTGCGTTCTTCAGGTTCAAGTCCGCCTGATAAAGCTCGGGACGCTTCTTCCAGGCTTCCTGCACGGCGTCCTGCAACGGGATGTTCTCCACCAAATCGGGCGTCGAGATGCCGGTAGTTGGAATGATTTCGATGCCGGCCACATCTTTCGCCAACAAATTCTTGGTGATATCGTTCAGCAGCACGGTTTCCTGCTGCAATCGCGTCGTTTGAGCCACGATCAAATTCTGCTGATCCGTCGCCAGTTGCGATTCCGCCGTCAGCACATCGAGCGGCGCCATAGTGCCGATCTCCAGCTGCTTTTTATTGTCCTCGTAAAGTTTCTGTGAAACTCCGACTGCGGCTTCCTGCACCTTCACATTCTCGCGGTCGTAAACCAGTTCCCAATAATCATTGGAAGTTTGCGTCACGGTTGCAATCACTTGTTGCGCGAATTGCGAATTCGCCACCTTAATCGAATTTCTCGCTTCGATGATGTAGCGCGTGTTGGGCAGCAGGCCGAACGTGTTGGGCAGCAGGCCGAATCCATTCAGCAGCGGTTGGGACAGCGTCGCCGTCATAATCGGATTGAGTGCCGGATTGAAAACCACGTCGGATAGGTTCGTGGATGATCGGGTGGTATCGAACGTTACAGAAAAGTTTGTGCCGGTGTGAAAACCCTGCGTATAGCCAAGATTCACGAAGCCCGAATTCTGCTGGACCAAGGGAATTGCGGTTGTGCCCGCGCCGGAAGTAAACGGATTGTTGATGGGAACATTGGCGTGCGACCACCCGAAGTTCGCGGTGGCGATCGGATCGAATGACACCGACGGCGACGATCCCAGCACCACTTGCTGCGTGCTGCTGCTCTGCGGAATTCCACCCGCCTTTGCTTTCAGCAACTGTGTTTGGGCGATCCAGGGGATGAACCGCGTCACGTTGATGTTCAAATTGTTTTCGAGCGCCAGCGAAATTGCGTCGTCCAGGCTCAGCATCAGCTTGCCGTCCTGAATCAGCTGATCAATTCGCGACGAGTTCGTCAGCATCGGCTCCGGGACATTCTGCGGCGTATAGGGATCCCAGACGGCTGGCAAGGCGCGCTTGGGTCTTGAATAGTCGGGCCCTTCGACATCCCGCAAATCGCGCGCTGGCTCCGTCGCGGGCGCTCCGGTTTGCGCTTGAGGCTGACTCGGCGGCTGAGTCGCCCCCGGGGCTTGCCCTTGCTGTTGCTGCTGCGCCTGGTTCTGATCCTGCCCCTGTTGCGCTTCAGCGTACGCCGGCGAAATCACCAGCGAAGCAGCCGTCAGCAGCACCACCGCGACATGTAGCCTTCCAATCATCGTGTTTTCCTCTCCCAAAAAGTGAAGCCTCAAGTTCCGCAGCCGTGTACCTTACTCAAACGCACGAACAAGCCTGTTTGTTTCAATTTATGTATCCGGGTGCAACGCAGCGGCCATGCCTATCCGCTTGAAATTAGACGATTAAACGGGAAAACGGCAGCGTCAGCCGTTCATTTTCGAACAGTGCTGTGCGTAGCCGAACATGCTCGGCGCGAAGTTTAGCATCGCGACCTGTCGCTGACAATTGCAGCCGTAACGAAGAGGTTTGGTATCGGCGGTTGTGTCTCGCGAATTCCGGACGCAGCCGGCATGGTTCGCTTTCTCCGCGAACTCACTCTGCCTTTCTCTCCCGTTGCTGAGAGTGCTGAGAGCCCTCCCGTTGACACTCCCAGCAGCAACGAACTAACATGCCCGCGGGACCAAATGCCCAGCGCTCTCAGTCCGCGTTCCTCTGTGTCATCTCCGAGCGAACGGTTAGCGGTTCGGTCGCTCCTGGTTTTGCTGCTGCTTGGTTTTGTCGCCCTGCCAATATTTGGTCAAGCCGCGATTCAGATTCCGGCCAAGCCCACAGGCTACGTCAACGATTTCGCCAATGTTCTGAGCCAAAATGCACGCAACCAGCTCACCGCGCTCTGCACCGAAATTGATCAGAAAGCCAAAGCTCAAATTTTTGTCGTGGCGGTACCGTCGCTGAACGGCCAGCCGATCGAGGACTTTTCGCTCAACCTGGCGACCAAATGGGGAGTCGGCCCAAAACAAACGTCCAGCGGCGTGCTCATATTGCTCGCTGTGCAGGACCGCCAGTATCGTTTCGAAGTCGGCTACGGGCTTGAGCCAATTCTCCCGGATGGGAAGGTAGGCGGCTTCGGCCGCGAAGCAGTTCCGTACCTGCGTGCCGGGAATTATGACGCGGCCTTGATGGTCATGACCCGGCGAGTCGCCGACGTCATCGCCCAGGATCGTGGGATCAAGCTCAGCGCGGGGCCACTACCACCCGCTCGGACCGATCGTTCGACCGGGACACCATCTGGCGGAATACTGACCCTTCTGTTACTTGGGTTTTCGACCGGGACACCATCTGGCGGAATACTGACCCTTCTGTTACTTGGGTTCTTCATTTTTTTCTTGTTCAAGATGATGAGTGGCGGGTCCGGACGCGGTGGCGGCAGCGGTTGGTGGATTGGTCCGATGATCGGCAGCGGAATGGGCCGTGGCGGCTGGGGTGGCGGTGGATTCGGTGGCGGTGGCTTTGGTGGCGGCGGAGGCGGTTTTGGAGGCGGGGGCGGAGGATCGTTCGGCGGCGGTGGCGCCAGCGGCAGTTGGTAATGGGCGGCGCTGGTAGGGGCGGGTCTCAGAGCCCGCCCGATGTGGACACGGATACGGCAAAGGTCGTGCAATGGAAGCCAAATTAACTGAGCTCGTTTCCCGGCTGAAGGCCGCCGCGAAAGAGAACCTGAAGGCCGTCGTGCTATACGGCTCAGCCGTCACTGGCGAATTTCGCGCAGGACACTCGGACCTCAACGTTCTCTGCATCGTCGAGCACGCTGCTTCAGCCGACCTTGAACATCTGCACGCTCCGGCCGACTGGTGGGTGCGCCAGGGCAATCATCCGCCGCTGATTTTCACGCTCGACGAGCTCCATCGTTCCGCGGACGTGTTTGCCATCGAACTCCTCGATATCCAGCGCCACCACCGCGTGCTCTTTGGCGAAGACTTCCTCACAAATTTTGACGTTCCGTTGCGCCTGCATCGCTTGCAGGTCGAACGCGAACTGCGCACCGATTGGCTGCGCCTACGTCAGGTGGTGCTCGCCGCGCCGTTGAGCTACAAAGCGCACCTGGGCATCATGTCGCAATCGCTTTCGGCCTTTTGTAATCTTTTCCGTCACGCGTTGATCGCGCTGGGCCAGCCGATGCCGGGAACGAAACGTGAAGCCGTAGCCGCCGTAGCTACCCTAACTGGCGCCGATCCGTCCGCTTTTCACGCGATGCTCGATCTAAGAGAAGGGAAGCGAAAACCAAGCAGCGTGGACGTCGAAGCCTCGCTGCACGCCTACCTCGAATTCGTCGAGGTAGTAACCGATGAAGTGGATCGCCGGCTCGACGCGCTGTGATCGAAGGTTCCGGTCTCGCTCTGGCAAAAAGGACTTTCGCAGTATGATGGCGCCACAAAAGTTCCGAACCGGAGGTTTTCCATGAAAGCAGTAGTTGCATTAATCGCGATCATCGTTCTCATAGTGGCCGTGATCGGCGGCGCGTACGTCAGCAGCCGCAACCACATGGTCACGCTCGATGAGCAGGTGAAATCCAACTGGGCGCAAGTGGATGTCGTGCTCCAGCGCCGCGCCGACCTGATTCCGAACTTGGTCAACACCGTGAAGGGCTTCGCCGCGCACGAAGAAACCGTCTACGCCGATATCGCGAACGCCCGCGCCGCCCTGCTGAGCGCCAAGACGCCCTCCGATAAGATCGCCGCCAACGGCCAACTCGATGGCGCTCTCGGACGTTTGCTCGCGATCAGCGAAAACTATCCGCAACTCAAATCGAACGAAAACTTCCTGCGTCTGCAGGACGAACTCGCCGGCACGGAAAACCGCATCGCCGTTGAACGCAAGCGGTACAACGACTCCATCCAGGCGTACAACACTTACATCCGCCAGTTTCCGAATAGCATGTTCGCGGGTTGGGCCGGCTTCCAGCCGAATAACGCGTACTTCCAGGCGTCCGCGACCTCGCGCGAAGTTCCCAAGGTTGAATTTCCGGCGGCTAAGCCGTGAGGATTGTCGTTGGCAGGCACGCGGAGCCATAACTAGCACATGGGATCGGCTCCTTCCGACTGACGCACAACTTATGGGGAGTGCGGCGGCTTGCCGCCGCTTTTTTCAGCGAGGCTTGCCTCGCGCGGAAGAGTGCGATTCGGCTCTGGAGACATTTCATGTGGAGCGGAACTTTTCAGCGCGGCGCAACTATTCATTCTTGTTCCGGGGAGAATGGGCGTCTGCTTGCCGGTTTGGCGAATGTGAAGTACCGGGCCGCTTGCGTTCGCTTGAATCCACCCAATCTTCGGGAGGAAATCCGATCCGCCAAAAAAGCGGCGACGCTTCCGTGAATTCCAGGCCTACTTCCGTCTTGCTGCCTTTGTTCTCGCTGATGAAAGCCACCTTGCATTCCACTTCTTCAGCGGTCTTCGGATTCACGATCGAAACGTGCTGGCCTCGTGCGACCGGAGCCGCCAGCGATATCAGGCATCCGTGCGCGTTCACCGTCGTGGTTTTGGTTTCCTCTTGAAATGGTTTGCCTGCGCTGGTGCCACGCACCAGCACCGCCATCAGAATGTGAACGCGTTGTGTGCGCCGCAGCTTGCCATAACCCGGAGTCGTCGGGCCGGGTGCTGAATCTCTGCCGTTCGTCATCGATTTCTCCCGTTCATCGTGACGTCCATTTTATGCCAGGCTTGGGAACGTGTCCCCTACGCAATTCGTCATATTGAAACAATCGGCCTGCAAAAGCGAAGCCTTTACGCTCGCTGCGTCCATTCGGTCACGTCTTGGTTAACCCGCCTTACTTCCTAGCCATTATTACAATACGATGAATCCTGCGCGCCCGCCTTGACCCTCCTCCCATCCCGCGCTAGGCTAACTGTAGCAGGGGTTGAATTCTTGTCCTGGAGACATCGCTTCCGCGAGACTTGATGAAACAAACCGTCCGGCTGGCTGGTGGTATTAACGAACTGTTCGGCACCCTCGACGAAAACCTTAAGCTTTTTGAGTCCGCCCTTCACGTCACCACGCATCTGCGTGACCACGATCTGGAAATTGAAGGCTCGGCGCCACAAGTGGAACGTGCTGCCCAAATCCTCGGCGAATATAACCAGCGCATCCGCGATGGCCGCCTTCCGGATAGCCAGGAAGTGAAATCGCTGCTGCGTATCGCGACCGGCGAGCCCGCGCCCGCGCACCGTGGCGCCTTCTCTCCCGCGCATACTCGTTCCTTCGGAAAAAAGACAATCGTTCCCAAGAGCGCGAACCAGAAGCGCTACATCGAAGCGCTCGAAGCTTATGACATGGTCTTTGCCATCGGCCCGGGTGGAACCGGCAAGACGTACCTCGCCGTGGCCATGGCCGTCACTGCGCTGCTCTCGAAGCAAGTGAACCGCATCATTCTGGCTCGTCCCGCAGTCGAAGCGGGTGAGCGCCTGGGCTTTCTTCCCGGCACGCTGCAGGAAAAAGTCGATCCCTATATGCGCCCGCTGTACGACGCGCTGCACGACCTTCTCGAAGCCGATAAACTCGAAAGCTTTCTCGAGAAAGGCATCATCGAAGTTGCGCCGCTGGCTTTCATGCGCGGCCGTACGCTCAATGATTCCTTCGTCATTCTGGACGAAGCGCAGAACACCACCAGCGAACAGATGAAAATGTTCCTGACGCGGCTGGGATTCAATTCGAAAGCCGTCATTACCGGCGACGTCACGCAGATTGACTTGCCCGAATCGCGCCGCTCCGGCCTGATCGAAGCCATCGAAATCGTCGGCAAAATCGAAGGCATTTCGCTGATCTATTTCGACGAGCGCGACGTGGTGCGTCACAATCTGGTCCAGCGCATCATTAAAGCCTATGACGAACACGCCGCCACGCATCCCAGCCAGAATGGCCGCGGCCCTGTCGCGGGACATTCCGCTCTGAAAAATCCGCGGGATTAGCCGGCTCGCATGATTCTCAATCAACAGCGGAGCATTCGTGTTTCCATTGCAGCTTTGAATACGTTCCTCTCCGCTGCCCAGAAACGTCTGCATCTTTCGCCCGATTCGCTCACCGTCGCGCTCGTCACCGACGCGCAGATGACGCGCTGGAACCACGCGTACCGTGGCAAAAATCGTCCGACCGATGTATTGTCCTTTCCACACGATGGACCCCGTCGCTATACCGCAATTCGCAACGGCCAGCCGCTGCGGCACGCTTCGCGCACCGCCAAACGCAAGCGCGCAGCCTCTTCTCCGTCCTCGGCTTCCTACCTTGGCGATATCGCGATCGCGCCCGCTGTTGCCCGCCGCAACGCGCTCCGTTTCGGCCGCACCTTCGACCAAGAAATGCGCATCCTCATCCTCCACGGGGTTCTGCACCTGATGGGCTACGACCACGAATCCGACAGCGGTCAAATGGAACGGCGCGAAAACCGACTGCGCCGCGAACTAGGATTGGCCTAGCCATGCCCATTTTTCTCTACAGCGTCGGCGTACTGGCTCTGACGGCCGGTCTCGTCGTATTTTCCTATTTCGACCGTGGATTCCGCGAACTTGGCCGCGTGCACACCGGGCGCATTCACGATCACCTCCAGACGTTCGAAGCGGACGTCGAGCCGCGTTTCCACATGGATCGGCGGAGGGCTGCGCTCGCCTTCAGCCTGCTGGCGCGCTTCTGGCTCGTTCTGGTAGCGGCAATCACCGCTCGCGGCGTGCTCTTTTTCGTCCCCGGCACTTGGGAAGCGGCCGTCGAGATGATTTTCTTTCTGGGCGCCGAAGTTGTCGTCGCCATGCAGTTTTTCCCAGCGCTCCTGCTCGCCCGCGCTCCCGGAAATTGGGTACTGCCCTTCGTCCCGCTGGTCCGCGTGCTCCTTTTCATCATCTGGCCGGTGCAGGCCGTTCTGGAACTTCTGATCTCGGTTCTCCACTTGTCGGAGGAAGCCGAGGTGCACACGCCTGCTGACGAGCAACAGCAAGCCATCGAAGCGTTCGTGGACGCTGCCACCGAAGAGGGAATCATCGAGCAGGACGAAGCGCGCCTGATCGAATCCGTAGTCGAATTTGGCGACAAGCGCGTGCGCGATGTGATGACTCCGCGTCCCGACGTCATTGCTATTCGCGCGTCAGCCTCGCTTGAAGAACTCGGTGAATTGGTGGTTGATACGAAGTTTTCGCGCCTGCCTGTCTACGAGAAGTCGCTCGATGACATCGTCGGCATCGTCATGGCGCGCGACATGCTCGAAGTCCCCGATCGCGACGCCGCGCATCGTACCGTGCGCGAGTTGATGCGTCCCGCGTTGTTCGTGCCTGAAACAAAGTTCGGCTCCGAATTATTAAAGGAAATGCAGCGTAAAAATCAGCAGATGGCCATCGTGATTGATGAATATGGATTGATGGCAGGCGTCGTCACGGTGGAAGATCTGGTGGAAGAAATCGTGGGCGAAATCGGCGAAGAGGACCGCACACCCGCTCCCGATGTAGTCCGCGAGGCCAGCGGCGCGCTCATAATGCGCGGTAGCGTTCAACTCGATAAGGTCAACGAACTCTTCGGCGTCCAACTCGACGCCAGCATGCAACATTCCGCCGCCACCACCATCGCCGGCCTGCTGAATAGCGTCGCCGGCCACGTTCCTCGAACCGGCGAAACCGTTGACGCCGACGGTCTGCGCTTCGAGGTTCTCGAAGCTAACCAGCGCAAAGTTCTCCGCGTCCGCGCCAGACCCGTGCCGTCGGCAGCCGCCTCATCCGCTCGCACTGTCTAATACGCCGATTCCGTGTCCATAAACGGCTCGGGCTCGCCTGCGGCGAGCCCGAACGAGCCTTCTCAGATGCGATGGTTAGCGAAGCCCGGAGACTATCCGTGCGCCGCCATCTTTGCGAAAAATGCGGTGGCGCGCTTGTCGATTTCCTCGGGCGTCAAATCTTCTACATGAGTCGCGACTCCCCACTGGTGCCCGAACGGATCGGTTAGTTTGCCGAAGCGGTCGCCCCAAAATTGATTTTCCAGCGGCATTTCCACCTTGGCTCCTGCTTTCACCGCGCTGTCAAACATCGTGTCGGCGTCCTCAACATACAGAAACAAGTAGATTCTCGGCGTTCCTGAAGTGCTTCCGGCCATGGGTCCCATCTCGTCATTCAGAAATATGACGGAATCACCGATACGCAATTCCGCGTGCGAGATTTTGCCGTCGGGCGATGGCATCCGCATGATTTCCTGCGCATTGAACGCCTTCTTGTAAAAATCAATTGCGCGGGCTGCGTCCTTGCAGGTCAACGACGCACTGATCGTATGGTATCCCTCAGGGATTGCTCTTACGTTGTGAGCCATGGAAGGCCTCCTCTTTAGGCTTGAATGTGGCCGTGCAGTGTGTCGCGCGGATTGCCCCGCTGTCCGCAGCCAGATAGCTCTGGCTCACTGCAAGCGAGGTCGAGCATACAACGATGCACTCGGAAGTCAAGAGTTCATGGCTGTGGCGAGCTCATTGACGATTTATTCTTCGCGCGTTCATGCGACCGTAACGTCGGAGGCGAAGCCGGGGAGCTAGGTCCACGTCACTGGCACCATTTCCCCGTGATCTCTCTCTGTCTCCGTTAAATCTTTGCCTTTCTTAAACACACTCCGCCCGGCGAGTCCCTGCTCCGTGCTTCCTGGCCTCTCGGCTCCTGCTTCATTTCCTAGCTGCCTCCTAAAGGCGTACAATTCTCCTATCCATGCCCTTCAAGTCTGGCTTCGTTGCGATTATCGGCCGCCCCAACGCGGGCAAATCCACGCTCGTCAACACGCTTGTGGGCCAGAAAGTCGCCATCGTTTCGTCCAAGCCGCAGACGACGCGCAACCGCATCCAGGGCATTTTGAATCGTGACGACGCGCAAATCGTCCTGGTGGATACGCCGGGAATTCACCGGCCGGAGAATGTCCTTAGCCGCATGATGATGGACGAACTTCAGCACGCCCTGGAAGGAATTGACATCCTCTGCCTCATCGCCGACGCCTCGGCCGATTTCGGCCCCGGCGACAAATTCTCGATCCAGTGGATTCAGCGCTTTCGCGGCCCAGTGTATCTGCTGCTCAACAAAGTGGACCGCATCGCCAAACCGCTGCTGCTTCCGATGATCGAGCGTTACAGCAAAGAATTCGAGTTCGCCGAAGTTTTTCCGATCTCTGCGCTCACTGGCGCTGGCTGTTTCGACTTGGTCAGTTCCTGGCTCACGCGCCTACCGGAAGCCCCGCCGCATTTTCCCACCGATCAGTTCACCGACCAGCCCGAGCGTTTCTTGGCCGCCGAAATTGTCCGCGAAAAGGCGATCCTCGCCACGCGCGACGAAGTGCCGCACGCTATCGCCGTGCTCGTGGATAATTTCGAGGAAACGCCCAAGCTTCTGCGCATCCGCGCGACAATGTACGTCGAGCGCGACGGGCAAAAAGGAATCCTGATAGGGAAGAGCGGAGAAGCCATCAAGAAAATCGGCACTGCGGCGCGCAAAGAGCTCGAATCAATCCTAGGTGCGAAAATCTTCCTCGAACTTTTTGTCAAGGTTCAATCGAACTGGCGCCAGAACTCCACCCTTGTCCGCCAGCTCGATTGGCACCGCCAACTGGAGCAACTCGCTGAGATTCAGGAAGCCGAAGAAGTCTGAGAGATCATTGAAAGGTGTGGATGTAGGGGCGGCGCTGCTCGCTGCGCCAGAGCTTGCCCGGACGCAAAGACCTGCCTTCGTTCACTCGGCGCGCGCACAACCCCGAAGCATTCGCCTTGCGCAGGCAAACTAAGACGGACCAGATGGTTCACCGGTCAGCGCTATGCCCGCATCGGTGCCACGCTTTTGGTATTTTCTCAGAAGAACAACGGGCAGTGAAACGAGGCAAATCAATCCACCGATTCCGGTCCCCGCCAAACCAATGACCAGCGCAGCCACCTGAGACTCGTTGGCGCAAGGTCCGAGCGGTCCCACGACGGTGAACACGGCCAGAAAGCCGAGAAGTCCCAAGCCGAAAAAAATCAGCCCAGCTTTGAGTGTCGCAACCATTATGTTAAGCAGAGAATATCACCGATGGGCTTACCGACCGCGCACCTCGCGTCAACTATTCCGCCCGCGTCGGTGCGATCCCCAACGACCGCATCTTGCGGTATAAATGGCTCCGCTCCAGCCCCAGCGCCTGCGCCGCTTTGGTCATGTTCCAGCGATTCTCCTCCAATTTGCGCAACACAAATTCACGTTCATACGCTGACCGCGCCTCCTGCAAGCTCTCGTAAGGTTTTTGCGGGCTCTTGGAGGCCCCGCGAAAAATCTCAGGCGGCAAGTGATGCGGCTCGATTCGCGGAGACGGGCAAATGATCACCAGGCGCTCGACAAGATTCTTCAGTTCGCGCACATTTCCCGGCCAGGGATAATTCAACAGCACGTCCACAGCGGCCGCGCTGAACTCCTTCGGTTTCTTCCCGTATTCCCGCGAAAAAGCGGCCAAAAAATGTGGGGCCAGAATCGGAATATCCTCCACTCGCTCACGCAAAGCCGGAACGTAAAACGGAATCACGTTGAGCCGGTAAAAAAGATCCTCGCGGAACGCGTTCCGAGCGATTTCCTCTTCGAGCTTCTTGTTGGTTGCGGCAATCACGCGCACATCCACGGTCGCCGGCTGGTTGGAGCCCAAAGGCTCCACGCGCCGCTCTTCCAGCACGCGCAACACCTTCGACTGCGTTTTCAAACTCATGTCGCCGACTTCATCCAGAAATAACGTTCCGCCGTCGGCCTTTTGAAACTTACCTACTTTGTCTTCGCTCGCGCCGGTAAAGCTTCCCTTGCGATGCCCGAACATCTCGGATTCGATCAATTCTTCCGGAATTGCTGCGCAGTTTACTTCCACAAATTGCATCGAACTTCGCAAACTACTGTCATGCAGCGCCCGCGCCACCAGTTCTTTTCCCGTCCCACTCTCGCCGTAAATCAAAACCCGCCCGTTCGTAGGCGCAGTCAACGCAATCTGCTGACGCAACGCCTTCATCGGCACGCTGCTGCCGAGTATCTGATGTTTCTCTTCCAGTTCCGCGCGCAGCCGCCGGTTTTCCGCCTCCAACCGCAGGTATTCGAGTGCGTTGCGCACGACTAGCACGACTTTCTCGAGCGACAATGGTTTTTCGATGAAATCGAAAGCGCCAAGCTTGGTAGCGCGCACCGCCGTCTCGATGTTTCCGTGTCCTGAAATCATCACTACCATGGGAGCGCCATCCTGCGCCTGAATGCGCTCTAAAGTGTCCAAGCCGTCCATTTTTTTCAGCCACACATCGAGCAGGATCAAGTCAACGCTTTGCCGCTCCAAATGCGCGAGGCACTCTTCTCCAGACGCGAGGGTTTCCACACCGTACCCTTCGTCACGTAGCAGCGCGCCAAGGGATTCGCGAATCCCGCTTTCGTCGTCAACAATGAGTATGGAGGCTGGCATGCTCGGTAGCGCCGGCGTTCCACCGGCCGTCTTATTGCAACCTTGAACCCGCAGAACGCAAGGAGGCAAGTGCCTTGGTTTTTCTCTGTGAACTCTTGTTCCGAACTCTGTGAACTCTGTGTTAATTCCTTCCCTTGACTTTGCTCGAGGTGCCTAAGCCGGCGCCACAGGAATTTCCGCCGCAGGAAATCGAATCAGAAATCGAGTGCCGGTAGGCAAATTGTCTTCCACCCGAATGGTCCCATTGTGCTCGGCAATGATGCGGCTGGCGATCGCGAGCCCCAACCCGGTCCCGCGCTCCTTCGTCGAAAAATGCGGCAAGAACAACCGTTGCTTGTCCTCCGGAGAAATTCCATGCCCGCTATCCGATATTTCGACTTCCACGGCGTCGCCGTCACCTTCCACGCGCGTAGCCACGCGCAGCCGGCGAATCGCTGCCCCTTCCATCGCCTCCGCGGCGTTATCAATCAAATTCGCAAGCACACGCCGGAGCAATTCGCGATCGGCCTTCACCGGCGGCAATGTCGCCGCCAACTCCGTGCGCACGGTAACGCCTTCCAGTCGACCGTGGAACAGGTCCAGCGCACCCGAGACAATCGTATTCAAGTCTTCCGGTGCCAGCCGCGCGGAAGGGAAGCGTGCAAATTGCGAGAACGCATCCACCAGCGATTCCAACGTGTGCACCTCGCGCTCGATCAGGCCAGCACACTCGGCTGCAAGCTTCTCGAATTCGGATCGCCCTCCATCCGGCTTCTGCGCGCGCATGCGGTCCAACGCGCGCATGCGGTCCAAGTAACGCAGCAGTCTCTGCGCGGAAAGCTGAATGGGCGTTAAGGGATTCTTGATTTCGTGCGCGATCCGCTGCGCCACTTCTTGCCAAGCTGCGGCCTTTTGCGCGCGCAGCAGGTCCGTCAAATCGTCGATCACGATCACGAATCCAGGATTTGACCGCCGCGGCCCCAGCGAACTAACCGTCACCGCCGCCCGCACCAGTCGTCCCGCCGTCGCGACCTCAATCTCGCGCGAAGCCGCGCCCATTCGCAGCGATTGCCGCATCAGATGCAGCACCGCGCGCGCCGCCTCCTCGCCCACTAACTCCTGCAAAGTCCGCGCATCGCGCGCCGAATCGCCCAGGATCGCCGGCACCGCGGAATTCAGCCGGGCCACTTCGCCCGACGAATTCAGCGACACAACTCCGGTCGGAATATTTTCCAGGATCGCCTCCATTAACTTGCGACGCCGCTCGCGCTCTTCGATTGCTTGTTCCAGGCTCTGCGTAAACTCGTTAATCTGCCGGCGTCCTTCGCCCAACTGTTCGGTCATGCGATTGAACGAGCGCACTAGCATCCCCAATTCGTCCTGCGCCCGCACATCGATCTGGTAATCGAAATTCCCGCGCGATATTTCGCGAGTAGCTTCGGCGAGAGCCTGAATCGGCACGGTGACTTGCTTGGAGAGAAACAAAGCCACCCACGTAGTAGTAAAGACCAACATCAGAGTCATCAACAGCAACGCCAACAGAATTTCCCGCTTGTACGCGCGCAGATGCTGCTTCTGTTGCGCGTAGGTTTCCGTCTGAGTTTGAATCTCGGAATACCGCGACAAGAAATCCTGAGGCAGGATTCGAGCAACATACAGCCTCGCATCGCCCAGCGGTGCACTGCCTGCAATATACAAGTGATCGTTCGTCTGCCAGATTTCGGCGCCGCTGGGAAGTGTACGCACCAACTCAGGCGTGATCGTTTCCATCTCCGGAATCATGGCCTTCTCGCCTTCTTTGGCGGGTTTCACGTACGCCACACCGTCATCGGCGACCCCACTTGAATGTGCGATCCACGAAGCATCCACGGACCAGGCCAGACCGAGCAGCGATTGATCTTGCTTGCTGCTTGCTGCGGCCTTCGCGGCGATCGCGTTCAAGTGATCCATGTTCGCGCGGCCCAGATCGGCCAGGAGCTTCTGGCTCTGCTCGTTTGCAATTTCGAGGGGCCGAGGAAACCATGAATTCAGCGTGCGATTCACCAGCGCATAGCTGAAAAAGAACAGGAACACGATCGGCAGCAGCGAGACGCCCATTGCGCCAAGTACCATCTTCACCTTGAACCGCGAGCCCATCTGGCCGCTGCGTCGTTCGGCATACAGCCGCAGCAGGCTGCGCGTCAAAATCAGCGTGAACACCAGCAGCGCCGCCGCCAGCAGCGTCGAAAGCGCGAACATCACAACGAAGGCGTTGCCTTGCTCCGGCCGCAGCGGAACATCCAGCGAGCCCAGCGTGAACACGGCCGCCGTCAGCATCACCACGACAATCCCGCCGAAGATCAGCCACAGCTGCCGCCTCCATTTGGATTGCTCGCCCTTCAACGCCCCTCCTCCAGATAGCGCCCCAGCGGACATTCGCCGCACCGTTCGTCATGCGGGCGGCACCAATTCCTTCCCGTGTGGACGATCAACGCGTGCAGTTCGTTGAATCGCTGCACATCGCCGGGGAATTGGCGTTCCACCATCCAGCGAACGTCCTCATACTTCGCCTTTTCGCCGATCCAGCCGTGCCGTGCGAACATGCGTTTCGTGTACGCATCCACCACGAACACCGGTTGCTGCCCCGCATAAAGCAAGATCGAATCCGCCGTCTCCGGCCCGATGCCCCACACGCCCAGCAGCTTGTCGCGCAACGCAAGCGTCGGCGTAGCAAACATTCGGCGAAGCGACCCCGCGTACTGCGCCCTCACAAACTTTACAAAGACCTTCAGCTTGCGTGCCTTCTGGCGAAAATAGCCGGCAGGCCGCAGCAGCTTCGCCAGGTGCTGCTGGTTTACGCGCTCGAGTCCCTCCATCGTCAGCAAGCCTTCGCCGCGAAGATTCGCCAAGGCTAACTCCACATTTGTCCAGGAAGTGTTTTGCGTCAGGATCGTTCCAACGATCACTTCGAAGGGCGTGTCGCCCGGCCACCAATGCTGCGGCCCGAGCGCGGTAAACAGGGAATTGTAATACTCATCTAAAGGAGGTTGTGACTCGGGCTCGGTCCGTCCAACTCCGCGGATGCGGACGGGCCGCGCCGGTGAAGGTATCTTGTCGGTCGTGAGGGGGATTCTTTGCGCTGCAAAACGCGCCTTTTCGGGCGATTTTGGCATGGAAAACACACCATACCGACCCTGTTTCGCCATGTCAAGCCAAGTGTTGCGCGATTGCCACACCACTGTGGCTGTTGGGTAATAGTCTATTTATCGACCTCGTTTCCAAGGTCTGGAACAGAATTCGATCCTGTAGCGTCCGGTCTGGCCTTACCAGACCGGGTATGTCGGACCGCGCTAGCCATTACGTTTCTGAAAATCCCGCATGAAGCCGACCAGTTCGTTCACGGCCTCAACCGGCACGGCATTATAGAGCGAAGCCCGCATCCCACCGATCGAACGGTGCCCTGGCAGCCCCACCAGCCTGGCAGCCACGGCCTCCTTGGCGAACTTCTTTTCAATCTCTTCGTTGCCTTGTGCCACTCGAAACGTAACGTTCATCTTCGACCGCGATTCCTTCTCGATCGGACCGGAATAATATCCGCCGCTGCCGTCAATCGCGTCATAAAGCAGCTTCGCCTTGGTTTCGTTGCGCTTTTCGATGGCTCGGACGCCGCCTTCGGCCTCAATCCACTCCAGCACCAAGCCGACCATGTACACCGCAAAGGTGGGAGGCGTGTGATACAGCGAATGTTCCTTGATGTGCGTGCGATATTGCAGCACAGTCGGCAGATTCTTGTCGGCGCGCTCTGCCAGGTCTTTCCGGACGATCACCACTGTCGCGCCAGAAGGCCCAAGGTTCTTCTGTGCACCAGCAAAAATCAGCCCAAATCGCCGCACGTCCACAGGCCGCGACATAATGTCGGACGACATATCGGCAACCAGCGGAACCTCGCCCGTTTCCGGCGGCGCGGCCCACTGCGACCCCTCGATCGTGTTGTTAGTGCACATGTAACCGTACGAAGCGTCCTGCGAAAATTGAATCTCTTCGCGCCGGGGTACCCGCGTGAATTTCACGTCTTCGGTCGAAGCTGCGAGGCGGTAAGGCGTGCCCTTTTTCAGCTCCGCGATGGCCTTCGCGGTCCACATTCCGGTGTGCAGCACGTCCACCGGCTTGCCGGGCAGGCAAAGATTCATCGGCGCCATGGTGAACTGCGCGCTACCGCCGCCCTGCACGAATATCACCCCATATTCCTCGGGAATATCCATCAGCTTCCGGAGGTCCCGCTCCGCGCGCCCGATGATCTCCTGGAATTCCGCCGACCGATGGCTCATCTCCATCACCGACATTCCCGTGCCGCGGTAGTCGAGCAGTTCCTCGCGAATGCGCTCCAGAACAGCCGAAGGCAATGCGCCGGGCCCAGCATTAAAATTAGCCGCGCGCTTGGCATCAGTTGCAGACAAAGTAGACGGTGTCACTTTCGATTCCTTTCGCTCAAGATGGAGCAGGCGCGGACGTTACGACATCCTGAGTTCGTCCGCCACCCGGTGATTCTGTTTCAGCTAGCTAATGTCGCTTCCCGGAATGCAACCCGTACACCAAGCCATTCTCGCTAATGTCAGTGGACTTCTAGAATAACAGACGCCGCCACGTCCGCGAATCGAAGAAACGACCCGCCGCTCAACGTTCGCCCACCCCCATTGGTCTTTGTTGCAGTGGCGAGGTCCCGAAGCGGTCGGTCTGTCCCGCGATTTCCGGGAAGCGCCGGCGTCTTTCACTTGCGCATCACAGGCAAATGTCAGGGAGGAGCATTCCTACATCACGGTGCTGTCACTGAGGCCGACCAGTTTTCTGAATTCGGGATCGTCGCGCAGGCAAGCAAGGTCAGAATCCTTGGCGGCCCAAAAGCGGTTGCCGAATCCCGCCGCAAAAGCCTTTTTCAGCGTCTCGAGCGACTCGGCCTTTTTCCCCAGGACGCCGTAGGTGCAGGCGGCATTGTAAAGAGTGTTCGAATCGCCGGGGCGCAGAGCGACGGCAGTTTGCAGGTGCCGGATGCTTTCGTCCGCTTCATCTCCGATGTGGGCGAGCAGAGTCGCCAGCAGAATGCGCGCGCGCACGTCTTCCGGCACTAACTCCAATTGGTGCCGGAGGACTTTGCCATAGCGTTCCCGGATGGCGTCGGCGTCTTTTTTGCGATCCAGCCTCTCAAGCGCCTGCTCGTAGGGAATATACATGTTGTAGTCGTCGCCGTTGAATTCAATCGCGCGCTCGGCGATGCTGGCGGCCTCCTCGTAGCGTCCAGAGGCAAAGTAGGCCCGGCCGAGAATGTTCCAGGCTCCATCGCAATCAGGCTTGCGCTCGATGGCGCGCAGAGCCAACTGCGCGGATTCGTCATTCTTCTTCTGCGCATAAAAAATGCGCGCGCGTGCCACGAGCACTTCCGGCAAGTCGGGCGCAAGCGCGGTGGCCCGGTCGCAGGCAGCAAGTCCTCGTTCCATCCAATTCGGGTTCTGATCCCGCACCTCGAAGATGACCCCGCACAGGTGCGCAATTCCTGCGTGTGCCAGAGCGAACTTCGGGTCCAGTTCGATAGCCTGTTCGAACATCTGCAAGGCGTATTCGAAATCCTGCCGCCGTGAATAGTTTCGGCCGCGCAGATAAAAATCGTACGCCACCGGATTTTCCGTAGCCTTGCGGGCGATGATCTTATCTTCCTGCGGCGTCAGAGTGATACGCAGAGCCTGGGCAATGCTGCGTGCGATTTCCTCCTGGATCGCGAAAACGTCGTCCATCTGGCGGTCGTAGCGGTCGGCCCACACCGAGTGCCGGGTTGACGCTTCCACCAGTTGCGCCGTAATTCGTACGCGGTTGCCCGCACGACGAATGGAACCTTCGAGAATGTAGGCGGCGCCAAGCTGCTGGCCCACCTGTTGCGCCGTGACCGGCTTGTCGCGAAAGGCCAGCATTTCCGAGCGCGGAAAGATCTGTAATTGGGCGATCTTGGAAAGCTCGGTAACAATGTCTTCCGTGATGCCGTCCCTGAAGTATTCGTCCTCTTTGGCACCACTCTGGTTTTCGAAATAGAGCACGGCTACGGATTTTTGCCTGGCTGCCACAGCGCCGTGCGCCCCGGAACCCGGAACGCTCTTTTCGGCCGCCGGCTGCCTGCTTGAATCAAGGTCTCGCTTGAGCCGTTTCAGATCGGCACGGAGTTCGGCGGCGGTCTGGCAGCGGAGGTCGGCGTCCTTCTCGAGCGCCTTGCCCAGGATGTTTTCCAGCGCCAGCGGCAGCCGCGGGTTGAGCTCCCTCGCAGGTGTCGGCACCGAGTGCAAAATTCCGTCGAAAACCACCGCCGCAGTCGCGCCCGAAAACGGCGTGGTCCCCGTCGCCATCTCGTAGAGCAGTACACCCAGCGAAAATAAATCCGAGCGTGCGTCCAAATCCTCTCCCCGCGCCTGCTCCGGGGACATATATGCGATTGTGCCCATCGAGCTGCCCGGGCTCGTCAATTGCTCCTCATTCAGCAAACGCGTTCGCGTGTCCATGGACGTGCCGCCCACCGACTCGGCGGCAGCCTGGACCCCGGGCGCCAGCTTCGCCAAACCAAAATCCAGAATCTTCGCCTGCCCTCGTTCAACGAGAAAAATATTCGCCGGCTTGATGTCGCGGTGCACGATACCTTTGGAGTGCGCCGCGTCGAGCCCGTTGGCTACTTGAATCCCAATTTCCAGGAGCTGCGAAACTTCGATGGGTTTCCCGCCAATCCGATGCTTGAGGGTCTGGCCCTCGAGCAATTCCATGGCGATAAAGGGCCTGCCTTCAAATTCGCCGATGTCGTAAATGGTGCAGATGTTCGGATGATTCAGAGCAGAAGCGGCGCGCGCTTCGCGCCGAAACCGCTCGACCGCTTGCGCGTCCTGCGAGATGTCGTCGGGAAGAAATTTCAGCGCTACATTCCGGCCCAACCGCGAGTCCTTCGCTTTATAGACCACACCCATGCCACCGCCGCCCAATTTTTCGGCGACGTTGTAATGGGAGATGGTGAGACCGAGAATTGAGGAGCTATCCGTCACCAGGGCGTGCATTGTATGCCAGAGTCCCGACGCAGGCAATCGCGCTGGACGCTACGGCCTTGTGTCTAGGCTGTGGTTAGTGGCTGCCATGAATCTTCTCCTCGTGACCGAATGAGGCCCGACTGCCCGGCTAACTCATACAAACCGCTTGTCAATGTCCAGACGGACGCAAGTTCGGCGCATCCGCCTCGTCTTGACACTTCGCGCAACCTGCCAGTAGACTGAAATGCTCGCTACGTTGTGCGGAGTCGGACTGAATGTTGCTCTCCCGGGATTACGTCGGATACATGGCCAAGGAAATCGTTAAGCGCCTGGTAGCCGGCCAGATGATTGAAGTGAAGAACGCCGAAACTACCACACAGCAGGTCCGCCAGGTGATGGCCGAGGAAGTCACTATCGAAGATCGCCTCAACGAAGAGGTCCGCGAGATTCTAGCCAAGTACTCCGAGGAGATGCGCACCACCGGAGTCTCGTACCAGGAAATGTACAAGAAAGTGAAGGGCCAGCTGGCTCGCGAAAGGAAACTAATTCTCCGCTGATATGCGCCTAAGCCGCGAAAAAACGGTACGACTCTCCCACCGCATCATCGATTTTCTCGTGGCCAGCCCCGATGTAGACTTCATCGAAGACCGCGACACCATCCGCCAGGAGATCGTCACCATCATCACCTCTCTTCTGAAGCTCGAAGAGCAGGTGGACACCGAAGTCCGCGCGAAGATTGCCTCGCAGAAAAAGGAAATCCTGGAAGGCAGCGAGGAATGGGACATCCTCTACCGGAAGTATTACTCCGAGGGCCTGAAGCGCATGGGTGTCGCTGAAGTTCAGACCCGCTAGACCCGCCGTTCCCGTATGCCCAGTCACACGAGGACCCAAAAGACAAAAAGCGCCCAAGTCTGAGTTGGGCGCCAGGTTTTCTAATTTCTATTTTCCGCTTGCCGATTTTTCAATTCTTAGGGTTGCTGATTCGGGTCCGGCCGCCGTTGCAAGGTTGGCCGGTCAGGATCGCTATCGGGATCCGTTGTCGTTCCCCCGGAAGTAGTAGTCGAATCGCCCGGTTTGTTCGTCGACGTCTTCTTGCGCAGCGTCGGCTTGTTCGGGTTCTTGTCGTTCACCTTCACGTTCGCTTCGATCAGCTGCAGCCGGTGCTTGACGGTGTCGAATTCCGAGGTCGTCACGATATATTCTTCGCGCTGCGGCAAAATCGTCGCAATTTCCTTCTGCGAAGCTTCGATTCTGTCCGGTGTCGGTGGATGCGTCGAGAAGATCTTCGGGACAGTTCCCGGCTGCTTCTTCTCGTCGGCGGCTACTTTTTCAAAGAACGACACGAACGCGTTCGGGTCGTAGCCCGCCTTGTACATGTATTGCAGGCCCAGATAGTCGGCTTCGCGTTCATCGGTGCGCGTGAATTGCAGGAACGCCATCGGAATCGCAAACTGCATGCCTTGATAAATCGCGTATCCGGCCCAGGTATAAGGAATAAAAATCATCGCCGGAATCATCGCGAGCTGCGTGATTTCGCCCTTGGTGGCTTGCTTCGTGCCGTGCCGTGCGCAAACATGCGCGATTTCGTGCGCCATCACGCCAGCAAGTTCCGATTCTTCATCCGCGTGCAGGATCAATCCGCTGTTCACATAGAAAAAACCACCTGGCAGGGCAAACGCGTTCACCACGTCCGAATCAATCACCTTGATCGTGAACGGCACCTGAGCGTCGGAGTTTCGCACCAGGTTCTGGCCAACTCGATTCACGTACTCGGTAACCACTGGATCGTTGATGAATTTCGCTTGTCGCTCGACTTCAGCCGAAAGCTGTTTGCCCAGAGCGATCTCGTGTTCGAGCGAATAGAAATTCAGTCCGTGCCCAACGCTGCGATTTCCGATGGCGTTGACGTCCGCTTCGCTTCCAGCCTTCACTTTCGCGTCGGTCGGCTGCTGAAT
>Ga0210401_10002097_pt1 | contig 22333 bp, 26 predicted proteins | sample IncBWH32MmetaG_FD_150866 | JGI IMG/M metagenome (GOLD analysis project Ga0210401, IMG submission 150866) | Forest soil microbial communities from Barre Woods Harvard Forest LTER site, Petersham, Massachusetts, United States - Inc-BW-H-32-M | ecosystem: Environmental > Terrestrial > Soil >... | reverse complement strand
CTGAGCGCAGACATAGTTTCGGGAGGAATATGTTCAATTTCTCGACCCATCCGCCGTCCAAAAACCTCGACAAAATGCGTTACCAACGCCGGGATGTCTTCGCGGCGCTCCCGTAACGGTGGCAGCAGGACCGGAAATACATTCAGGCGATAGTAGAGGTCGCTGCGGAATTCGCCCCGATTCACCATCTCTATCAGATCCCGATTTGTTGCAGCAACCAGCCGGACGTCCACTTTGTGAGTCTTAGTGCTCCCCAACCGCTCGAACTCCTGTTCTTGCAAGACGCGCAGCAGTTTGGGCTGCAACGCCGGCGGAATATCACCCACCTCATCCAAAAAGAGTGTGCCTTTGTCGGCGAGCTCGAAGCGGCCAATCTTTTGCGCAATGGCCCCGGTGAATGCGCCCTTTTCGTGGCCAAAAAGCTCACTCTCCAGCAGGTCTAAAGGAATGGCAGCGCAATTCAATCTTATGAACGGGCGTCCACACCGCAAGCTGAGATTGTGAATCGCGTGGGCGATCAGCTCCTTGCCGGTGCCTGTTTCGCCCTCGATAATAACGGTGGAATCCGTAGGAGCGACACGTTCGACCTGTTCGAGCACTGCTTCTAGGGCAGGACTATTGCCTATCACCTGCTCGAATCTGCGCTCATAAGAAACCTGATCACCACTTCCAAATCTTTCGAAGGCTGCCACAGAGGACCTCCTGGCGCGGTCTGCACACTTCGCTATCGGGGTTAACTCTCCAGAGCTGCTCGAACAATCCCGAGCAGGGCTTTATCGTCGAATGGTTTTGTCAGGAACTCGACAGCTCCTGCTCTCAACGCCTGCATTCGCATTTTTTCGTCGCCGTGCGCGGTAATAAAAATAGTCGGAATCCTGCAACGTTCGGCGTTGAGTTTCGCCTGCAAGTCGAGCCCGGAAATTCCTGGCATACGAATATCAGCGATCAGACATCCAGTCTGATGCTGATCGCCGGAGTCCAAAAATTCCTCCGCCGACGCGAACGTTCGGGCTGACAAGCCGATCGTCTTCAGCAGGCCCTGCAATGCGCCCCGCATCAAATCGTCATCGTCGACAATCGCAACTAGTTTGGTGTTCCCCTCAGTGGCCATACTAGGAACTTAGCAGGAGGCCAACGAGGTCGCAATTATACTTTGGTATGTGGGCTCTAATACCGCCCTGCGGGCCTCATTCATGGGCCTCGAGTTTGGTGGGAAGCGTTAGGTAAAAGCTTGCGCCACGGGGAGAGTTTTCGGCAGCCCACAAGCGGCCTCCATGCGATTCAACGATGGAGCGACTGATCCGAAGGCCCATGCCAGTCCCGTGCCTCTTGGTGGTAAAGAACGCATTGAATATCTGATCTGCTTGCTGCGGGGGCAGTCCGACGCCGGTATCACTGACCGCCAGCACAAGCTGCTCGTCCTCCGCCCTCTGTGACTTGATGACTAGCTCCCGTGTCCCCTCGACGTTCTTCATGGCATCGATGGCATTGATCATGAGGTTCATCATCACCTGCTGCAATTGCACGCGATCCCCAATGACCCGGGGAAGATGTGGCACCAGTTCCGTGCGGACTGATATCGAGCACCGCGATGCCTCATTGCGCAGCAGCACGATCATCTCTCTAATAACTTCGTTTACGTCAACTAACTCCCGCTGCGGAGTGCTCTTGGTGAAGGTCAGCCGGATCCTACTAATGATTTCCGCCGCCCGGGTTGCGTCTTTGACCGTCCTCGAGGCAGCTTCGCGCGCCTCCTCCACGTCAGGTTGATCGCGCGTAAGCCATCGCAAGCAGGTGTTGGCGTCGGTGACGGCGGCAGCAATTGGCTGATTCACTTCGTGCGCCAGCGAGGCTGTCAGCTCTCCCATGGTGGTCACCCGATTGACGTGTGCCAAATCCGACTGCGCTAGACGCAGCGCCTCCTGGGCGCGGGTGCGAGATTCCTCGACGCGCCGTTTTATCTCCATCAGCGCGGTAATCAGTAAAGTTGCTATCACGAAGACTAAAAACCGCAAGAAACTAGCCGTCTCCTGGGTCGGCGGAAATGTTCTCCACAGAAAGAAGTGTTCAAACGATAAGGCCGACAGAGCAACAGACAAGAGGCCCGGCCCCAACCCTCCGAAAAGACTACTCACGGTGACGGCGAGAAGAAAACACGACGAAGGGGCATCGATAGGCCAAGCCAGTACGAGAGCGAGTCCGCTGGAAATTAGCGCCAGGCCATAACGTTGAAGGTTGGAAAGGACTTTCATTCGCGACCGCCGGGCGGAAGCTCCAGCTTCGCTGCCATTCTGACCAGGTCCGCCAGTGATTCGGCCTGCATCTTCCGCATCACGTGCCCGCGATGGATCTTTACAGTGATTTCGCTGGTTCCGAGATCAAAAGCTACTTGCTTATTGAGCATGCCCGAAACCACCAAACCCATGACCTCGCGCTCGCGTGCAGTAAGCGACTCGTACCGCTTTCGCAATTCGGTGAGCTCACTCTGTTGTTGGCGCGTTGCCCGGTCGCGCTCCAAAGCCTGATGGATAGCATCCAGCAAGTCCTGGTCGCGGAATGGCTTGGTCAGGAACTCCACCGCGCCGGATTTCATGGCTTTCACCGTCATCGGAATATCTCCATGACCGCTGATGAAGATGATGGGAATCCGGATACCCGCGTCAACCAACTGGTGCTGAAATTCCAGACCGTTCACTCCGGGAAGCCTTACGTCCAGCACCAGGCAACTTGGCCCGTCCGGCCGCTTTCTGCGCAAGAACTCTGGCGCGGTCGCGAATGTTTCAGAACGCAAGCCGACCGACTTTAGCATGCCTTGGATCGCCGCACGCACCAAGTCGTCGTCATCAATGACGAACACCATGGGAGCGGTCGCAGTGGTCATTCGTGGGCCTCGACTTTGGTCGGCACTACTGGGGTCGTCAAGAAAGCGAGGATGGCAGCGGCCTCGGTCAGATCGTTTACCCGGAAAAAGAGAATCTGTGGAGCAAAGAAGAACGCCAAACGGCCAACTGCGATGAAAGAGCCAACTGCCCATACCAGTAAGCTGGCGCGCAGCGACAGAACGACAATAATCAGAGATATACACACAGCCGCAGCGACATTGAGGCGAAGTCGCAAGCAGACAAAAGTCAGCAACTCAAGAGCAAGGCTGCCGGCTGAACATTGAACGACCGCACGCCACCTAATCCGGGCCATGGCCTGCTCGCCTCCCTCTCGTCGAACATTTTCTTAACAGCACTCTGATGGAAGAACATAATAGCGCAGTAGCCTCCCCAAACGGTTGGCGAGGACCCATGCTGCCCACTGGCGGTGGGAAGCGCGGGATTTTGGCGGGAAGCAACCTTGCTTTTGCAGCAGCGGCAGCGCCGGGCCGACGCGCGAGGCGATTAGCAGGGTTGCGCGGCACGGGGCCGCAATCAGCATTCACGTGGCGCCGCAATGAACCCTATCGTCGACCTCCGGGCATGGCTCCTCCGGGGTCAGCCAACGCTGCACCTGAGAGGTAAGGTTTTCGCGTGGCTGTTCCGTATCGTATAAGTAAACTCCGCTGGCATCCACGCCTGATGGCAAGGGGCCGAGTTGTTCGCGGCACAGCAGGATGATCGGAACACGTGGCCGAATGGCCCGTAGGCTTCGCAGCAAGTCAAAACCGGTTCGTTCTCTCGCCAGGTAGTGCAGCACGACGGCAACAACGGAACGCATGATGAACAGCAGTGCGAGTGCTTGTGTTGCGCTGTTAATGCCCACAACTTCATAGCCAGTGGCCTCGAGTGCGGCTAGCACCGAGTTGCGGCTGCTCGCCTGATCGGATATGTAAAGAATTGACTCGAGCGCCATTGTTTTCCCCCTCCGGTTTCGACGAAGCACGCGAGCTTCCACATGTGGGTTGCTTCAATGGAGGGGGAGGATTGTTGCGCAATAGGCTAGCTGCATGCCCCCAGCACGAGGGGAGGGCTGGTGCCCGATGTCGAGATTCGCACAGAACTGTCAACGGACGCACGCGAGCGATGTTTGTCTTTCGACATCGAAGAGAAATGCAACCAAGATTGCAAAAGCAGCTCGCATCAAACGGACCCGGGTTACAGAAACCCGGGTCCTCAAAAGCAGAATTTCAATTTACCTGCTGCGTAGTCAGACACTCGGCGACATGATGTCATATTCGAATGGCGCTGGCCGAGCGAATGCCAAGGCCGCATACTCAGTCGCCAGCTCCGGTGATATCGAAGTTGGGTTCTTTCCTTTGATCGGCCACGATAGTTTGTTGCTTGTCCTGAGCCAGTTCCTTCTCTTTCTGCTTGGAATATACGAACTCATTCCCGGTGACGCGACCAGGATAAAACCACTTTAGGAGGACATCCGGGTTTCCGGTTCCCTGTTCCGCCAATGTAACCGCAGTATCTCCGGTTGGGTATGGCCGCTCCGTTGCAATTGTGAGAACGGTCGCATACGGGACAGTCCCGTCCGCGTTGAAGATCTGCACAATATGTTGGCCAGAATCAGCGTTGGCCAACCTGAATAAGTAGGTCCCTGCGGGTAGCACCTCCCCTGGGATTTGGATGGGCTCGCTAAACGTGAGCTTGGTGGTTGGGTCCAGCGATTCAGCGTGCGCAGCAAGTTCGAAAAGAAGAGTAAGGGCAATCATCAGACCCAAAATAATGTAACCTTTGTTAATTTTCATTTGGTTCATCTCCTTGAAAGAATGTTGGCTGTTTTCAGCTCACGTTCCATAAGAGCACAGCAGATGCCAAAACCCCGAGCGAGTGTAGGTTCTGTGCAAGCGGATTAGTCTGAAGAACTTAGGCCAGGGATGGAGTCCTCGCAGTCGAGCTGTCTGATCTAGCCGAAGTGTCGGCCTTACTGCTGTCGCGTCCCGATACTGACACTCTGATCCGGGAAATCCTGCAACGCGTCCAGTCCGCGTGCAGACGAAAGCCTGTGAAATGGCTGGACACCGCGTCTCCCGTCGGGGCCAACAAGTGCAGACTTATGTTCTTAGATCGAGGCGACAAGGCTACGCAGCCAAGGCAGGCATTTGCGGAGCTCCAGGAGGGAATGTTCCGGAAGGCGCTTTGATTCTGCTCGCTCCCGGTCGGAGGGCTTTGTTCTCCTCATGCATAATAATCTTGATCAGCCTCGAGAACACCCACGAGTTGTTCGACGGCTAGGGGGGAAGCAGTGCGGACCCTCCGCATGGAACGCTCGTCGTTCGCTTGCCAAGCGCGGCGAACTCAACGATCCCTGGTTCTACAGGCGCCAATGCTCTGGCGCGAGAGTAAGGCCAGCTTTTGTCAAAGCAATGAAGCGCCCTCAGGCGGACCACCGCGTGCCCCGAAGATCCTTCCAGGGACCGCCATCCGCGTAGCGCTCGGGATACAGAACCTTCGAGCGAGGGTCTTCCGCGGTGTCGAGCTGAAGGACCATCCACTTCGGATACGGAACGCCCGGATCCGACGCCGTGTCCAGGAGTTGGACGTCGTCGTCCGAGAGCCGAAGGTCTACGGCACCGATGTTATCCTCCAATTGCTCGGACTTGCGGGCAGCGACGATCACACTGCTAACCGCCTTCCGTCCCAGCACCCACGAGAGCGCCACACGGGACGGGCTAACGCCATGCCGCCCGGCCACCTCTTTCAGCACCTCCACGACGCGATACCCCATCTCCTTGTCGACGGGGACGAACGAACCTGCTTCGGCAAACCGCGTACCGGCAGAAGGAGGATTGGCGCGGCTGTACTTGCCTGTGAGGAACCCGCCGGCAAGTGGGCTCCAGACCAGAATACCGATGTTGTGATACTCGGCGAACGACTGGAACTCGTATTTCGAGACCCCGACCACGAGGCTGTAGTACATCTGCGCCGTTACGTATTTCTCCAGCCCCAGGTGCTCCTGCAGCATGACTGCAGTGGCCGCCTGCCATGACATGAAGTTGGACAACCCGATATAGCGGACCTTTCCCTGGCGCACAAGATCGTCGAGCGTTCGAAGGGTCTCCTCGAGCGGTGTGTTGCTGTCCCATCCATGCACCTGGTAAAGATCGATGTAATCAGTCTGCAACCGTCGGAGACTGCCCTCCACTTCGCGCCTGATGTTGACGCGCGTCGCGCCGCTCCGGTTGAACTTTTCGCTCATAGGGAGCCGGACTTTGGTGGCGAGGACGATCTCGTCCCTGACGCCCTTCAAGGCATTACCCACAAGAGTCTCGCTCTCCCCGAGGCTGTACACGTCTGCCGTATCGATGAAGTTGATGCCCTTGTCGAGGGCTAGCTTCACCATCCGCGTTGTGTCCTCCTGACCGAGGTTGCCCATGTTCATCTTGCCTCCGAACTGCATCGTGCCAAGTGCCACGCTGCTGACGATGAGTCCGGTATTGCCCAGCTTCCTATACCTCATCTCGGATGCTCCTTTCGCTGCAAACGAAAATTGCGATAGCGACTGCGAATTTGCCAATTCGCGAGTCACAACCCTCTAAACCCAGACTTGACGGCCAAGGCGAGATCAACTTCGACCTCTCTCCGGAAAAAATGGCAATGCAAGTCCTATTCCACTCAAAACAAGGATTCACGAAGGGCCGAAAGTCTATGGATCCACTAATTTAAATCGCGCGCCCCGACTTACCTCAGTGACTCCACAGAGTCTCGATACGTAAGTGCAGCATTGAGACCGTCCAAATATCGACGCCGCTATCAGCCCGTCGACACTCAGTTCATTTTCTTTGCGCCGCCGACCAATACAACCCTGGAAAGTAGTGCCAGCGGCGAGCGTGAAGTTTGGAGGTCTGCATGCAATCAGTCAAGATGACGTGGCGCCGAAGACTCGACCACCTCGGGAATCCCTTCGATTCATTGGGTTGCCACCGCAAAAGGGGCTAGGTCAAAGAGTCCCACTTCTCTCTCTAGTGATCGGAAAGGGTAAATGGGGCCGGAAGGGACGGAGTTGTAATGACGAATCAAAAGACAAGAAAATGCGCGCACATACCATGCCTTTGCGATGTACCAAATGGAGAAGAGTACTGCGGAGATACGTGTCGTTACGCCGGAAGCGAAGACATGGAGATCGCGTGTCAGTGCGACCATCCGGCGTGTCCGCTCACGTTTCGGCAGTCTGTGCCTCGCAGTGCCGCTGACTTCGCCAACTGATAACGACATATCCGGCTGTGCTGGGCTAGCGCGGGAAGTCACGCGTTGGTCGAAGCGCAGCAATGCAAAGAGGATAATCGTGGATTATGACAACGATCCTACTTTTCATCGGCACGCAGATATTTCTCGCAGCTCTGGGCAGCGCCCAGACTGCTTCGTTGCCGGAGCCTCCGCAGGTGCAGGCGAAGAATCATGTGGTATCCCTTACGCTGCATGCAGTGAATGAAAATGGCCGGGATGCATTCGCTTTCAACGGTGACACGGTTGCTCCAGTGATCCGTGCTTCCCCGGGTGATGTTCTCAGCATCACTTACGTCAACGATCTTCCCGCCAAGTCCCCGGAGACTTGTGCGGTAACTCCCTGTATGGACATGACGAACCTGCACTTTCATGGGCTTACCGTCTCACCAAATGCCCCGCAGGATGACGTGCTCGGAATGTTGGCCATGCCTGGCCAGGTGTTGCACTACTCGGTTGAGATTCCGCGCGACCATCTGCCGGGCTGTTTTGGTATCACACTCATCCCCATGGCGAGAGTCACCGGCAGGCACTAGACGGAATGTCAGGAGCCATCGTCATCGAGGGCATCGAGCGTTATGCCCCCGAAGTAGAACAGCTCCGTGAGCGGGTGATCGTTGTGCGCGGCCGCTCCATCGAGCACGATCCGACTGCCGCCGCACTCATGAGCGATGTTGAAATTCCAGCTAGGGGATGCGGGGGAGAGGCGGAGCGAGTCGAGGAAATCTTTACCGTGAATGGGGCGGTGCGCCCGCGAATCGAGATCGCGCCTAAAGAGCGGCAATTCTGGCGTATTGTGAACGCCTCGGCGGACCGCTACTTGGACTTGCAGCTGGATGGACAGACATTTGAAATCGTGGCGCTTGACGGGATGCCGCTCGCGTACCACGAACCCAAAGGCCCGACACGCAGCACCAATCACCTGCTGCTGGTGCCTGCGGGACGGCTCGAAGCTATCGTCACCGGTCCACCTTCTGGAACGCATACTGCTCTGCGAACGCTTTGCGTAAATACGGGTCCGGCCGGGGATCCCAATCCGGAGATGGTGCTGGCAGATGTGGTGCAACCCAGTTCAGGCCAGTCCAGTTCCCATGCAGTGCCTGAGCACTTGCACGCTATCGATGACCGGCCGCCGGATTACAAGCCGATCGACGTTGAGCCGCTGAAAAAGGTTGCACCGAACTTCATTGTCACCTTCACGGAGGACAAGAACGGCTTCTACATCAATGGCCGCAAGTTCGCTATGGATGCAAGTCCGATGACAACCGCTAGCGTAGGTACGTATCAGCATTGGCGTATTGTCAATCTGACCGCCGAGCTACATCCTTTCCACATACACCAGGTCCACTTCCTGGCGTATGCAGAAAATGGCGTCCCGCTCCCGAACCCTGCGTGGTTGGATACCGTGAACGTTCCGTATGGCGGCTCCGTCGATGTCATCCTGGACTTTACTGACCCCGTCATTAAGGGTATGGCGGTATTTCATTGTCATCTGCTGAACCATGAGGACAAGGGAATGATGGCTAAGATCCTGTTCAAGTAGGAGCCGACTGAATCAAGGAAAGCCAGTGACGGCGTGGGATCACGAGGGCCGAGAGACTGTCGATATTTGGACGCTGCCATGAGACAAGTTCGGAGTGCAGGGGCTGGTTTAGATAGGCCGGCGTTGGCAGTTGGATTGGACTTGGGCGTCGAAGAAGGTGTTCTAACGTGATGCAGGAACGCGATTGACACTCGCGAACGCTGATTAACAGGAGACCAGTATGGACAGCAACCATGTGTTTCTCTGCGGAGTAATGTGGTGCAGCTTGGTCAGGTGGACGTAGGCAAAGAGCTAGCAGAGCAGCGGATTCTTCGGATGCTCTAAGAGCACTGGCCTGCGCGATGCTGACGAAAGGTATGCGTCGCTTGAGGCAGTTGCGGGAGCGGACGCGGACCTGCCCCGCTCAGTGCTGGGGGCGAGTGTCCGGGCAACGGGTCGGACAGTTGCGTCCAACGCATTGACGTTGTCTGACCTGGAGCAGTCGCCAATTTCACCAAAAGCTTTTGACATCCTGGTCACTTCGGGGCTCACGTGTTTGGCACGAACCTCGCATTAGGAACGGTCGGACACGCCTAAGCGTCCTCTCCACCCTAAAAAAACGAAAGGTCAAAAAATGAGCGATCATACAAAAGAGCGATTCATGATGGAGCACCCTTCGCGGAGAAGCTTCCTCGGCATGAGTTCGGTAGCTCTGGCAAGCGCTGCTTTTGCAGGCCTGACAGCCAATGCTCAAGAAAAAGCGAGTACGCAGAAAGCGGAGCACGACCATTCCTCAAGCGACCCTGGGCCGGAGAACAAGGCTCTTCTGGACGAGAACCCGAACTCTAACACTCCGCCTCCAACCGACCACGGCGATCTAGTGCCCATCTGGTACTCCTTCGATCTGGTGAAAAAGCGGGTTGAAGAGGGTGGATGGACCCACGAGGTGACTCAGCGCGTCCTTCCTTCTTCCAACGATATTGCCGGCGTTCAAATGCGCCTCACTGCAGGCAGCTATCGCGAAATGCACTGGCACACCGCCGATGAATGGGCTTATGTGCTCTATGGCAATTGCCGTGTCACCGTGATGAACCCCGATGGCACCATGTTCATCGGCGACGTGGGTGAAGGCGATCTTTGGATCTTTCCCGCAGGCTACCCGCATTCCATTCAAGGGCTTGGCCCGGATGGAACGGAGTTTTTATTGGTTTTCAACCAGGGGATGTTTTCTGAAGATGGAACCATGCTGCTCTCGGAATTGGTGGCGCACACGCCTCCCGAGGTATTAGCAAAGAATACAGGGCTGGATAAGAACGTCTTCGCTAAAACGCCCGGAGCCCCACTCTACATCTTCCCCGGCAACCTGCCCAACTCGCTCGAACAGGACAAGGCGGAGATCGGCGGCGCGCAAGTCGCATCAAAGTATCAGTACACCTTCCGCATGAGGTCGATGGAGCCAACGATAGCCAACCGAGCAGGCGAAGTTCGCATCGTCGACTCGCACAACTTTCCGGCCTCTAAGCATATTGCCGCGGCCTTGCTCATCATCAAGTCTGGACACATGCGTGAGCTGCACTGGCACCCGAACGCTCCCGAGTGGCAGTACTATATCGCCGGCAAGGGCCGCATGACCGTATTCTTTCCTGTCGATAATGCCCGCACAATGGACTTCAGCGCCAACGATGTTGGATATGTTCCCTCCAACGCACCTCACTATGTCGAAAACACGGGTGATACCGACCTTGTGGTGCTGGAGCTGTTCGCAGCTGACGAGTTCATGGATGTTTCCTTGAACCAGTGGCTCAGGCGCGTCCCCAGCGAAATGCTGAAGGCACACCTGAACATTGATAAGGAGATGGCCATGAAGATACCGGCTGAGAAGCTTGAGCTCGTTTAGGATAGCTCATCGCAAGAGAGATCTCGGAGTGCCCGGCGGGAGAGCTGGTAGTCATTTAAGGAACGAGAAACATCGGCTGCGCGTAGGGATCGTGTACGCAGCGCTTCTAACCCAGTGGAGGTTTTTTATGTTTGAAGGAATTTTTCGGCCCATGCATTTGTGAGTGATGTTTGGAATTGCTTTGCTCGTGTTCCGACCCAAGAAGCTTCCCGAGCTTGGCAAAGGAATCGGAGAGGGCATCCGGGGCTTAAAATCAGCGTTGAAAGACCCCAAGGGGCCTCCGACAAAACCACTATCGCCGATTGTGACTCCATCCCCCGATGACTGTTATTCTCTGCCCCGGAGAGTGATGCGGCTACCGATTTGCATTGCCGGTGTCAATCAGACTGGTGAATACCATTCTTACAAAAACATCTGGAGATACGTAACTCCGGCCCCATTGGGCGTCGAAGTCTTTAGTCGGCGCTGCGGCCACTGCTTCATCCATTGTCGTTCCTGCTGCGATTAAAACTGGATGCGCTGCCGAACTTTTACCAGCATGTCACGGTAATCTTGCAGTTCGGCACGAGGGCTACCGGTCCGTCGCCGGGGACGATCTTTATCTGGTTGTCCGTCTGTGCCAGAACTCGATGGAGGGACTGAATCATGCCGTCGATTCATCCTCCAGACGCTAGATCAATGATGGATAGAAGTGATTCGAGAACATGTCCCTACCACTGCGACGTTCGCCGGAGCGATATAAATAGCCGTGTCTCCGTCCGTGTGCGCAGGTCCGTAGTTGACCAATGCCAACTGCTGAGCACCTTGATGCAATGTCACGCTGCTTGAATAAGTTACAGCTGGCAGTGCCTGGGGCGGATAATGGCCGTCCAGCAAACCGGTGCACGGCACGTACAGCAGGGACGACAGCCGCTTTTTACATTTTTTGGGGCTACGCTGGTTACGCTTGCAGAGCCGAAGTACACGTTCTCACCGGTATGATCAAAGTGCCAATGTGTATTCACTAGCGGTGTGACGGGGCGCTTCGTCGCTTTGAAGATCGCGTCGCTGAGCTCAATAACTAACGAATCCACTCCGCTATCGATCAGCCAGGTGCTGCCTGGATAACAGTCTCGCCGGTTCCCACTTGTGCCGTCCCCTGCCAGGCTGCTCCTGTCACCACCAAAGCCAAAGCAAGGGCGGCAATAGAAGCAAATGACGACTTCATCTCGTGAAAAATGTTTTCCAATTTGTTGCTCCTTCAAACTGAAGCTGGACCTACCGGCGGAGATTGCTGTTGTGCAGGATCTGAACGCTCAGAAGAACTAAAACGAGCTGCCCAGAAATGTGCGGATTGCCGCAGAGGCGGCATTCCTGGAGAAGAAGATGAGAATGGCCGCGATGGCAGCGTCGCTGTAAAATGCGACGAGTAATCGTCCGAATCTCTGCAAGGCTGAACCAGTTTCAGATCGCCGATCTTCCGCGATAAGTTCCATGTTGTTGTTTCTCAAGTCTCTCGATTACTGTTGCTTTTTGCATTCGCTGCTAGGCGGCGGCAGCCAAAACACAAGGCTCCGCAGTCGCTACGGCTTCCTCCCGAGAGGAGAAGCCAAATGCGATGATGCAGGGTTCGGCTATGACATCGTGCAGTGATTGCTCGCTGCGATACGCAATCACGAACCGTTCAGAGCCGGCTTCGGTCTGAAGGGCTTCTATTACTGCGTACTGCATTCCCGAAAAATTAACTACCTCATTCATAACCGCGCCTTGAACCACGCACATCCGTAGGATTCAAACGCACTGAGTACCAGCAAGCGGGATTCCAAACCGGTTCTTTGAGGCGAACTGCGAATTAATGCGGCCGAGGGAACTAGCGAAATGCCATCACGGGCTGGGGCACGCGCTGCTATGAGAACTCAGTACTCCGGCATGCCTACAATTTCCCGGGTCGGGCTGGTTTCGTCGGACGAGATCTTCTGAGATCAGAAGGCCGCTGACCGCCGCTGGACAGTGTGTCCAAGGACTGACATTGTCTGCGCTCGACCAATAGGTCGCGTCTCACGAAAGAGTCGCCCTGAGGGCGAACCAACTGACGTGCCGAGAATTTTCAATTCGCGGATGAAGTGGAACCGCGCGTGCTCGCATTTCTTCCGGACGGCGAAGTACGAGTGCGGTAGTATGAACCATGAACGCGGTCACAATCGAAGAACTCAATAAATCTAGGAGGAATTCTTGTTCGAAGGACTATTTCAGCCTACGCATCTGTTGGTGATCTTTGGAATTGCTTTACTCGTGTTCGGCCCCAAGAAGCTTCCTGAACTGGGCAAAGGAATCGGAGAAGGTATCCGCGGTTTCAAATCGGCGATGAGAGAGCATGAGGAGGCCGTCGACAAAACCACGATCACCGACCGTGATTCTGGGCCTCGATGACTTGATTCACTTCTAGTCGTCGCGCCGATAGGCTTGTGTCCTTCATTCGACCCATGTCATCTCGCGGTCACACCGCAAAGTGGAACATCTCACACGTCTGGCTCTAATCTCGTGGAGTGACGCAAAATAGGCAGAAATATCCCGCGCGCTTCCGTTGTAAAACGCAGTCATGGCTGCCCGCCCGGAACAGAATTTCCACACTTTTCCCGATTTCGACTCACACTCATCTTTGGCAGGTCAAATGCACGTACGCGGCCAGAAGGATTTGAAGTGGTCCAGAGAGTGCGTGTCGAACATTGCAGGTAACAGTGAAAAGAGGAAAAGGAAATGACGCAATGCATCGGCAAGATTCTAAGCGGGGTGTGCGCGGTCGGCGTTATCGTTCAAGCAAACGCCAGCGGGGCATCGAAAGCGATCGTCGTAAAGTCCGCGTCCGACCTGCCGGAGTTGGCACAGCGTCGGAGTGAGGCCTTGTACCTACAGCATACCGGAGCTGGACAGGCTATTCTGAATCTCGAGCGGGATCAAGGGCGGAGGCTTGCGATCCTTGACGTCACTGACCCAGCGAACATACGAGCGGTCGGACAGGCGTCGATTAACGCCCCTTCGCCGTATACCTTTGTACAGGATATGGACGAGTCGGCAGTAATCATCCACTACCGCAATCGCCTGGGTTTTGCGGTCATCAATTTCAAGAACTACAAACAGTCGGCGCTCAAGAACGAACCAGACTATCTACACCCGGTTAACGCGGGGAGTTACGGGTCGAACGGTGTCCTCATGGTCTGCTCAAACAATTCCACCGCGGCAGCCGGAGATACGCAATACGAAGTCGTCAGTATTTCTGATCCGGCTAGCTCGAAACCGCTTGCCACTATTCCGGCAGTAATCCAGCGGGTCGACCGAGAACAAACTGGCACGATTTTTCTTTTGATTGACAGCGGTCTTACCATTGTGCGGTGCCTTGCTGCGGAGCGGGAACACCAGATCGCGGCGCAGCAGAAGAATGAAAATTGAGTGCTTTCTGTGGGTAAGTGGCGGCAGACATCTGCGTCTCCTGCCGCGGCCAGGAAGGAAGTGGAAGCGCAGTGGGAAGCCTTTGAGAATTCTCCCTCAGAGAAGTTGATGGAAACTGTCTCACTGCGCCCTCTTACTGATAACGTCCGCGGCCTTATTTTTCCGCACTCATCGGACTGGTTGGTCGTGTGTTGAACTGTTTCACGGAGCTCGTCACCGGATCTGAACTGCCATCAGCCTGGGTCGAGCTCACCTTGTAGTAATACGTGGTGTCAGGCTGCAGATCGTTCATGCGCACCCGAAAGACCATGTCGCTGTGAGCTGGGTTGATTCTGGTGGGAGACACTGCCTTCAAGTCAAGGTGATTCGGATCTTTGCCGTAATGAACGATGGCGTAGTGCAGGATGGTGCCTCCCGGATTGTTTGTAGTCCAACTGATAAAGGCAAACGTGTCGGCAACGGATTCGACGGTCGGGCTGACGTTGACTTGGGCTGGTCTCGAACCCTCGTCCGCGCAGGCCAGTGGTGGTTGCAAGAACAACATGCCCATGGCCATAACGCAGATCGCGATCATGAGGCGTGATCCATTTACTCTGGTCATATGCAGATCTCCTATACAGTGTTGCCCAGAACGCGGCTCTTTCATTGAACAAAGGAGTGAAAGACGGGGCGAACCAACAGGTCCGCCCCAACGTGTATTCGCGAACCATCGTCACGGCTTGAAGCCGTCGACCAGAGTATGCAAGAAGGCAACGATGTCGTCTTCTTCCTCCGACGTCAAGCCAAGCTTACCGATCGTCGTGTTTTCGTTGTTGGTATCTTCCGGCATCGGCCAGCAGGTCACCTTCTCGACGGTTCCCTTTGGACAATGACCAGATAGCACGTGAAAGGGGTAAACATCACGCGTGTTGTAGAAGTGGACCACCTCCTTCAAGCTCGTGAGGTAGCCGTTGTGCATGTAGGCTTTCACGAATCCCTGGTATGGCACCTGCGCCGCGTTGCGGGCCGTCGAGGTTTGGAATTTGCCCTCGAATTGCGACAGGAGTAATCCCCAGCTCAAATTGGGAGGAGGGCCATAGTACCCGTCGAGGAATAATCCCATTCCCTCATCGGTGAACCCGAAGCCCAGTGGGTTCCCGGTAAATCCCCATTGGTCCGGAGTGTCCTCCGAATACCAGGGAAGCATTACATTCTTTGGGAGACCGAGGTTGTTGTAGGTCGTGTCAGTGAACAAAGGCTGAACGCTTGCCGCTTGGCCGGTATCGCTTCCGCCCATGAGCGTACTCGACCTTCCATCCAGGTGACAGGTATTGCAGCTGCCTTTGCCGCGGAACAGGTCATAACCGTTCTGCTCTTGGGTGGTGAGGGTTGCCTTCCCAGCGAGAAAGTAATCGAATTTTGAGGTGAAGGGGCTAACGCTCGAGGAAGATTCGTAGGCGGCGATGGCCTGGGCGAACTCGTCGAAGTCTTTATTGGCGAGAGTACGGTCTTTGGGGCTGAGCTTCAGTGGAGTCGGGTTTCCATTCAGCACAGCAGCTCCTTTCGGGATGCTGCATATTTTCGCAACGTTGGAAGGCCAATTTATTTCCAGTGAGCCAACGCCGAATACCTGCTCAAAGAAGAATTTGTACTTGCTCAGGGAGAGCTTCCACACCACACAAGCAGGATCTGGATTGGCCATTTCTTCGGGATCCGACGGCGGGTCTTGGGCCTGCTCCGCCGCGGAATTCTGCAGCTTGAATCCTGTCGCCCGGCCATCCCAGAAGTTGCCTCCGTAGAAATCGGCTTGGCTTGGGTTGAAAAAGAGAGGCGGGTAGTAAGTTGCGTAAACGTAACTGGTTGGGTTCCGCTTCGCAATCCGGTTATTCGGGTAGGCATGCGGGACTGTGATGGGGACCGAGCCCGGGTTCGATCCGCCCGTGAATACGCTCAGGATCGATATGCCGTTTGCATAGCCCGCCATCGGGTCATGGCAATAGCTGCAGGCGACGTTGTTGTTTACGGACAGGTTGGGGTCGAAGATCTCAAGCTTGCCCAGAGTCTCGACCTGATGGTATGGATCCAGCTTCCCTGACTTTGCCGCTTTCAGAGCCTGGGCCTCGAGCATGGCCTCTTCAGCCCGAATTCTAATAGCGTCTGGATCGTTCGCAATGATGCATTGAAGGTCAAGTCTGTGGCCTGTCAGTATACATTTTGAATCAGACGGCGGAATCTGGAAGCCAGCTGGGAGTGAAAAATCAATTATTGGCGGTGGCGGAATAGCCTGTGCTGACACACTGGGGGCTACCGTCAGAATGGCGAGCACAGTCAAGCCCGCCTTCGAAAGCAATGAGAATGTTTTGGAGAGTCTCATGCGGCTCACGTTTCCTCCTTGCTACTTCATATGCGTAAGAGGGGCGATAAGCGTAACGCTGTGTAGCGTCCCGAAGACCGGGATCACCCAGAAGACACTTTGGGGAGGCAAAAGCTTGGTGTCGGCTTCGGCACACCCCGAGGAGAGAAAACTTCTCGGGACTCTAATCGAAAATAGAAACGCCGGGAATACAGTGTTTACCCTATAACTCAACTGCTATTAACAACAATGTTAGAGCGCCAAAGTTAAAGCAATCGGTGGGCAAACTGCTCGCCACAGGGTCGCTGCCAAGGGAACTGGTCCCGTCGCCTAGCCTCAAATTGCGGGACGCCTAAAGCCTTTCGAGGTCACCGGTAAGACTCAATTATCAGGACGCTGGAATCAATCTTTGCGTTGGCAGTCGTAGCCGTGATTGTTGGAAAAGTGAAGACCGAGCAGCGTGCTGCTATCGGACCGAGAAATCAGCGGATTCGCTTGGTTGACTTCAGAGCCTGCGCAAGTCCCGAGTGGCAAGAGTGAGCGATTTACTTCTGGCTGGCCGAAGAAGATGGCTGTGGCGACGCAGTCGCAGGCGGAGCAGACCGCTTGTTTTCTGCACCACTATGCTCGCGTTCCTGCATCGCCTTTTCCAATTCTTTTCTGGTGATCAGTCAGCAGAGCATGAATTTCGCGGTGCGTTTCGTCGCTGATAGCGTGAATCTGAGGGGCAAGCTCCTGCCGCGAAGCGTTCGGATCCTTGTCGAGCAACGCCTGAATCTTGTCATGGTGCTCCTGAAGCAGAGGCCGGACTTGCTGCTGCTGTTTCGGAGTCAACTCCAGACCTTTTGTAAGGTGAGCGAACTCCTGATCGACGCGCCGTATGGATCTGCTGCATCTGCTCACCGCGCTGAGGGCTGCTGTCCCCCATCGTCCTGAGCTACGTCAGGAACGGCCATTCCAAGCATGAGCATAGCCCCCTATGCAAGGGTGAAACGTCCATTTCGCATGACCAGCAACTCCTTTCGTGATCGCGCCGACGCGGGCTCGTTTGCTTAGCTTCATGCCGCCGGGCGCCAACTCGAACCGGCCGGGCCCTTTATTTTTGGTGCCACTGTCGTTGTGCTGGTCCCGAGATCCTTTTCATACACGACCCCATCCCGGCGGACTAGAAAGGTCATGACCCCGGAGGACTGGTACTCCGCCGGATACGCGACCAAAGTCACAATTTCCTTCGTTCGGCTGCGGCCGCTCGCCTCGGATGCGGAAAGCTTGGTCACGATTCGAAAGTAGTACCCGTGGAAAGGATTGGACCTTTTGTTGCCTGCATTCGCCGCTCCGGCAGAGACTAAGCGTTGGACGAATTGGCCGATCGGATCTTCGCTAGCTTCCTTTGGATCGTCTTCATTTCTTGCCGTTGCGAATTGCTCACATACTTCAATTGCAGTGGCCTCGTTTTCTCCGATTCTGCGGAACAGGATCTCCTGCTTGCCGCGATCAGAATCGAAATACCATTCACCATTCTTGGAGACCAACGGGATGGGGAAGGGCCAGTTTTCTGCGCCGATGTAGAGAACCGTGCTTCCGTCGGTTTCTCGGACCAGACGGTGCATCTCCTGATATTTCTGGCAGAACTGCTCGCGTTCCAGGCTGTCCTCGACTTCGTCGCTTGATGAAGTCACTTCTTTTCCTGCTCCGAGTATGGCTTCCAAAGCCGGCTCGTCTTCATTATGTGCAGCCTGAACGAGAGCGTTAACGGCTTCCCCAGGAGACGAAAACGTTCTTGGTTGTGATTCCTGAGCAGAGCTCGATCCGGCGAAGCCCGCTACAAGCAGCAAGGCCAATAGCAGTAGAAGAAGAACCGCGGATCCGAACCCGCAGGCAAGTCTCACGATCAATGTTTCAATGTTTTCAATCGTCATATTGTTTGTGCGCATGAGTTCTTTCTCCGTAGCATCAGTCTCGTTTGTGATAATTGAACCGAATTATCTTCGGCCGCCCCCGCCGCCGTGGAAACCTCCCCCGCCATGGAAGCCTCCGCCGAAGCTCGACTGCCCGCGACCAGAGAAGCCTCTTGCCACTCCTCCATGATTGAAGCCGCTGAAAGCTCCGGAATGAGTGCCGGCCTGGGCGTGTGAAGTCGCGAAGCCGTGCCCCGATGGCGCGAAGCCTCGGCTGCCGGACAAGCCACCACCATGAAATCCACTGGCACGATTGAAGTTGTTGCGATTGACGAAAACCCTGCTATGAGATATGTAGGTGTTGTGGTTGTAAATGATGCCGTGGTGGTGCCAATCGTAGCCCCAGTTGTGCCAGCCCCAGCCAAACCCGCCAAAGAAACCGATTCCAAAGCCGAAGCCAAACGCAATTCCAGGACCGGAAAGGAACAATCCCGGGTACGCATACCAGCCTGGCCAGACCCCGATTGGTTCTCCATAAACGAGCCAGGGGTCATATTCAGGGACGTAAACAACCTCAGGGTCGGCTGGTTCGATCACAATGGTTTGCCCCTGCTGAGTCACCTTTTCCTGCGATGTACTCTTCAAGTTCCCCGCCTTTTCCGCACGGTCACGCATGAGCTGCACAGCGTTCATCACTTCCTGCTGTTGGTTGACGTAAGCATCGCCGAGGGCTGAGGTCCAGGAGAGATTCTTGTCCATGTTGGCGAGCACCGAAGGAAACTCGGTGAGGGCCTTCACACTGGGATCCCAAGGCTGCTTATCAACTTCTTTACCGAGTTGCTCGCCCTTGAGATCGGTATGTTGCTGCAACCACCGGTCTGCTTCCACAACCTGATCGGGATAGGTAGCGGCTGCGAGGATCTGTGACAGCAACGCATCGGGATACAACGCGATCGGCGCAACAAGTTGCTGCAGCTGTTCTGGCGTCTGTTGTGCGGCCTGAACTGGCGGTTCTGCGGCGGATTGGTCCGTCTGTGCGGCGAACCCTCCCGGCGCAGTGGATAATACAAGACAACATGAAAGAAATAGCGACAAACTCTGTTTTATGAACTTCACAATCGATTCTCCTTCGACGGGTCGCATCAGCGATCACGGCGGGGTCCTTTCCAGTGACCTAAGGGCACCAACTCAAACTATCGTCAGCTGACCAAGTCAGCGGCACTACGAACCACGAACTGCCGAAACGTGAGCGGACATGCGAGATGGTCGCATTGACACGCGATTTCCACGTCTTCGCTTCCCGCGTCACGACAGACTTCTCCACAGTATTCTTCTCCATCCGGCACATCGCACAGGCACGGTATGTGCGCGCATTTCTTGGTCCTTTGATTCGCCATTTCGGTTCCGTCCCTTCCGGGTTTCTTCTTCGATCCCAGCACTGCGATTCTCGACGTAACCCCGATCGCTCGACCAACCTGAGTAAGTTTGATGGGACACACTCTATGTAGTCGGTTTTCGGAGCCACGTTATCTCCACCAATTGCATTCGAATCTCCAAACCAAATCGCAGCTAGCACGGGGCTTTGCAAGGTTTTGCGCGCAGCAGTAACACTCAACGAAGTCTCAAGTGTCGGCAGGCTGATAGCGCGTCGGTATTTGGACGATCCTGAGGTGCCGTCCTTCCGCTTCCTTAACTTACTGCGGAGTCAACCAGTAAGCTAAACGACTAAGAAATTCCAGACTGTCACCGCGAGTACAAACAGAGAACTGCAACGGTCGATTTGGCTGGCGTGGATACGGGCGGCGGGAAGATATTCGTCGGACTTAAGCCCGGGGAGGAGGTTGGCAAGGCATCCGCCGGACAGCAGCGACAAAAACGAGAATCTGCGAGCGCGGTTTGCGCCAGGTGATCACGGCACTGGAATCGCAATCGTTTGCTTTCACACCGTACTATTCTCAACTGCGCTCGCAGCGGACCGAATCGCACAATCTAAGTTACTTGATCAGGGCCATACGCTTGCACTCGACCTCGTCCACATAACTTCCTGACTCCGCAAAACTGATTTTCAACGGTATAGCTAGGACTTATGCCTTGGGGTTCTGGAATCCAGTGTCGAAATCAATCCCTGAGCTCCGGCTGGGATAGCGACGTTCCCAGACAGTACAATTTGCCTCGCCGGGATATTCTGTCCGTAAACCTGCCTATTGGCACCATCATCCGGACGAACGGTTGATCCGTCGAGAGAGACCCCTGCAAACAGGCCACGGGCGCGGGAGTAGCTCAAGATTTCTGCACGCAGGGTGGCGTCGGTTTCCGCCGAGGCATCGCGGCCGACCGGACCCGCGGCAATCGACGCATCTGCTCCAAGCTTAACTTTGCTGGTGAGAATTCCCCTCGCTCCCCGCTCATTCATTACGAGCAGGACAAAATCCGTCGCCTGGCCACCTATCTGGAAGCCAAAGCTGCCGCCCTCTAGAGCCATCATGGAAGGCGCACCCCATGCACCCCTGAAATCTTGACCCTGGCGACAGGACATCGCGCCCCGGCCGTAACTTCCGCCAACGATGAAGGCGGCCTTCAATACGGACGGAAAGACAACCACACAATCGGCCTTGTCGAGCAAGTCTTGGGGAATGTCGTCGGGAACATCAAGAATCTCCTTCAACACCATGCCGGAGTTCTGCAAACGATCTTGATCTTTTTCCTGGTCAGCAGCCCAAGCCGATGCGGAGAGAATGGGCAGAGCCACAAGTAACATGCTCATCAGATACGTAATCAGTTTCCTCATGTCGTTTCTCCTTAGAAAGTTTTTGAGCGAATCAGGTCAGATTCTGCGAAGGCTTCCGCCGAACAGCAGAGACAAACGAGATCTGCGAGCGCAGTTAGCGTTGTGTCATCCGACCTTCATCTCTCTATGACGAAGTAAGCATTTGACCTGCCAAAATTGCACCCGTCGATATCGGCAAGAGCAGGCAGGAGGTTGCCGACGCGACACCAATTCCCCGCGAGGAGGTGTCCGTATTTCGACAAAAAGGAAATAGCCAGTTTCTGGCTCAACGCCCTTGACCTCGTCGATCATCCCGCTGAGCCCAGATTCCCGGATAGCTGTGAGAAAGCCAGCATGACCCAGCATGGTTTTTTCCATCAGCGCATTGCAAGGACACACGGTGACGCAGTGGCCGCACGAAAGGCAGCTCGACTCTCCGATGGTTGATCCGCCATTCCAGAGCACGCGAGGATTCGCATCTTCCCAATTGATGGAGAGCGTTTCGTTGACCTCAACGTTCTGACAAGCTCTACGCAACGGCCACAGAGGATGCATTGATCAGGATCGTAGCAACGGATTCGTGCTATCGATCTGGTAGCGCTTCGGCCGAAATGGAATTTTCTGATGCTCAATGGCCGGCAGCTTCGTCGTGTTATGGACGGCGCAATTGCCGTTGTTGTTGTCGCAGACCATGCAGTAGAGCATGTGGTTGCTGAGGATGCGATCAAATGCTTCCACCTGGGCGGCGGCCGCCTTGCTGACTTGGTGGGGACCCTCATTCCTTCGGAGACTTCGGTCGCGCAAGCCCGGACCGGGCGGCCGTCCACTTCCACCATGCAAGCGTCACACGTCTGAACTGGTCCGAGTTGAGGGTGATAGCAGACGTAGGGAACCGAACCGCCCGCCCGGCTGAACAGGTCGATAAGATGCTCGTCGGGGCGCACTTCTTGAAAAACGCCGTCAATCGCAACCTCGGCCACAGTTGTGTCCTCCGCACAACCCTAGCAAGTCCGGTTCCAGTCGCAGGAGCCTTCGCAATGGAATGATAAGTCTAGGGAAGACAGGACTGCGAAGGCCACTGCCGCTCTTGGTGCGTTGCTACGGCCTGCTCTGATACGCGGGTAAGACTCCGTTGCGTTTTGACGCGTGAAGCTCCGGATCGCGAGTTCCTTTGAGGAGCCGACCTGACACGGCCAAACCGAGATCCAACGGGCTCCTCCTCTGCAATTCTGGGGATCTACGAAACCTAGTGGCCTGTCGCAGTGAGTTCGTTACTGCGGACGCGGCAGGGCGATGCTAATGATGGCCGGAGTTGCTGTTGAGTGAGCAAGAGTGCG
>Ga0210401_10002096_pt1 | contig 22338 bp, 13 predicted proteins | sample IncBWH32MmetaG_FD_150866 | JGI IMG/M metagenome (GOLD analysis project Ga0210401, IMG submission 150866) | Forest soil microbial communities from Barre Woods Harvard Forest LTER site, Petersham, Massachusetts, United States - Inc-BW-H-32-M | ecosystem: Environmental > Terrestrial > Soil >... | reverse complement strand
AGTCGCCACTTCCCACCAGACCTCAATCTTGAGGAGGCCGAATGTTCCCGCAAGCGACGTCAAGAAGGCAACGGTGATTCCCAAGCTGATGAGAGTCATCATGCCGGGCTTGCGGTCGGCAAGCTCATTCCGAGCTCCACGGATGAAAACCAGGCCACCATAGAAGAAGATGACCGTTCCGAGGATCGGAGGAATCCAGTTCGATCCCGCAAAGGAGGGTGCTGTGTATCCAAGCCAATGTTGGACGTCGCTCGACCACAAGACGACGGGAATCGTGAGAGCAAAGCTCAGCCAAAACTTGTCCCGAAACATGGCGACGGAGTGTCCCGCGTGATGGTCGTGACTTGCGGGGGCTCCCGACACATTGTCGACGACGTGCGAATTAACCGGTTCGTGATCGTGGTACGCTATGTGGTCCATTTTGAATTCTCGAGTCACAAACTCGCCGTGCGGAAGCGCATTCGCCTTCAGACGATCTGGACGGAGCAAAACGCTGGGGCCAGGTGCTTATATCCTAATGTTGACGGTCTTTCTCGCATAGTTCTGGTGAGCACCAGCCTTGCCAAAGTCAGTGCGGTCACTGAACGTATCCAAAAGGCCTGCCCCACAACGGCAAACATCTTGGTCGGTCTTGATCCGCACGGAGGGCCTGTGTCTCCCCGTTGTCATCTCGACGTTCCGCCGACACCTCTCGTCATCGCCGCGCGACATGCACCAACTTGTGTGTACGAACCCGGCAGTATTTTCCTCTCTGTCTCGTCCCGTTGGATCGAATTAGACTCGCAACTTTAGTGCTGCCCGATCACACGGTTAACATCCGCAACTGCGTGAGAGTTTCGGAGGGCTCAGAACGAATTGTGTCACTCAGATTTGCGCCACGCCTCCATCGACGTAAAGCTCTGCACCCGAGACATAGCTGGCCTCATCGGAAGCGAGGAATGAAACAGCTTTGGCGACCTCGTCGGGGTCCCCCAATCTTCCGAGTGGGACGTTGTTCTCCATCTCCTTTTTCATCTTCAGGAGCGCCTCGCCCTGCTGAAGGTCTTCTAGAATCGGAGTGTCGATGTGACCCGGGCTGAGCACATTCACTCGGATGCGGCGGTCCCGCAAGTCATTGGTCCAAGTCCGCGCGAAGGAACGTACCGCGGCCTTGGTGGCGCTATACACGCTCATGGCGGGAAAGCCCTTGATATCTGCAATAGATCCATTAAGGATGATGGAGCCTCCGTCCTTCATTAGCGGAAGACCCTTTTGCACGGAAAAGAAGAGTCCTTTCACGTTGGCGTCGAAGTGAAGGTCGAACAACTTCTCGTCCACCGTCCCAAACGGGGCCAACTTCGCGAGGCCGGCATTCGCAAAAATGATGTCGATCTTTCGATTGTGCTTTTTTATGGTTTCGTATAAATGATCAAGGTCGGAAAGCTTGGCCACGTCGCCCTGTACCGCTGTCACGTTCTTTCCAATTTCGGCAGCTGCCGCATCGAGCGCATCTTTACCGCGGCCCGTAATGAACACGTGATCCATCCCTTCTTGGACGAAGCGCTTCGCCGTAGCGAGGCCCATGCCCGCCGAGCCTCCCGTGACAACCGCGATCTTCCCTGAAAATTTCTTTGACATATGACTCCTCCATGGAATTAATTCTTGTGAATGGCCCGTCACTGCAATAGCCATGCGAGCCTGTCGGAGTGGGTGCCATTCTTCACTCCTTCTTGAAATGCAGCGTCAATCTACAGTGCCTTGCCCTACACCTTTGTTGACGAGAACTTTAACGTCCACGTGACGATTGAGATCGCGACCCTGAGCGTTCTGATTGCTTGCGACGGGATGGGTCGCGCCATATCCGACCGGCGCCAAGATTCGTCGCATGGGGATGTTTTTGACCTGGAGAAAATATCGTGCTACAACAGCCGCCCGCTCCTCGCTGAGCTTCTGATCCTCCGCAGTGGTAAATTTGTGGTGCGCGGCGAAGCCCGAAATTTCGATCATGTAGCCGTTGAGCGATTTCGCGATCTCGGCCAAGTTCGCCAGATCTCTCTTGGCGGTTTCATCTAGGACAGTTGAGCCTTCCGGAAAGAAGACGTCGACCTCAAATTCGTTCTTGTAGTCATCGAGATCGGAGACGCGCTGGTTAACTCCGGCAACTGCGGCGGCATCTACCAAGCCGAGCACGCCAGCCGTTTGCGCGGCGATGCTTGCCTGATCGGCTGAGTTCTGTGCAGTATCGGCAGAATTCTGAGCCTGATCAGCCGATGTTTGTGCCTGACTCGCTTCCGTGGCGGCTTGGTCCGCACTGGCTTGTGCACGCTGCGTCGCCGCCTTATTGGCGAAGACCTGCTGTTCTTCAGCGACCTCGATCGCGAAGTTATCCGGACTGAAGGAAATCTTGTGGGCGTCGAGTTGACCAACGGAATTGCCGACGCCCTCCGCCTCGATGTTTAGGCCGGGAAGAAGCGCCGTGATGTCCATGTCGACATGGCGATAAAAGGGGAATTTGTACTTGGTGCGTTCGATCTTGGTGGTGTCGTCGATTCTTATGACAACCAGCTCAGATGATTTGTTGTCGCGAACGCGAATGAGGTCTCCAGCACGAGACAAGATCAATCCTGAAATTTTCGCGCCTTCGCCGTTCGAGAGTCGGCAGACTTTGCCAGAGCTAGCTGCCAATGCGTGGTTTGCGGGCAGGATGATGGCGCACGCATAAACGAGTAGCATCAGCATCCAATTTCGATTGTTCGATTTCACTCTGATCCTCCGGGCCGAGAATGTTTCATGTTGGTCACAGGTTCTCCGGAGAGATGTGCAAGACTCGTGCCAATCGCTTCAACTGCATGGTCTAAGTTGAGTGACTAGATCGAAGAAAAGAACCGTGGTGGAGCATACCTTTCACGGAATAAATGCAACCCTTGCGCTGTCAATCGTTCTGACGCATCTCGCGTCGGATCTCAAATCGGCACCTCGGGAACGGTGGCGAAGGGAGGATTCGATACCGGCACGAGTTTGCATATAGCCACTTCGACTCTCATGGCGAAATGGCGACACAAGTCTAAGGTGCATGCCCGCTGGCGTGGCCCGGTGCTCTCCAGGAAAGGTCAGCCGAAGAGCGTACCCGGGGTGTTGCCCAGATAAAGTCCCTCTGCTTATTCGATGGGCGCCGAATCTGCAGTTGACGACTGCGATTGGAAGGACGCGCGTAGCAGAACTTATGGAGGACACGAGATGAAGCAGCCACGCGATCAAGCGCTGGCCCCGCCCAGCGAGGGCCTCAAATGGTCAATTCGGATCCTTCGTTGAACTCACTCATCGGTCGTTGATGCCGCGGTCGGTAGATCCCGAGCCTCTTCATTTTGGATACTAGCGTTGTACGCTTAAGGCCCAGCCGGGCAGCTGCTCCTTGCGGCCCCCCTATCATTCCACCGGCGGCCCGCAACGTCTGCAAAATCAGGGCTGCTTCGTGATCCCGCAGTGTGCCTTGGGCGGCGGTCGGGGGCGTTGTGTTCCCCTGCGATGTCGGAAGGGGATTCGGAAGTACCCCGTTGTCCGATCGGATTACGGCCCGTTCAATAAGGTTTTGGAGTTCCCGCACATTGCCCGGCCAAGGGTATGCAATGAATGCATTCATTGTTGTCTGCGGTATCTGTTCAATGTGCTTCCCCATGCGCCGTGCGAATACCTCGACGAAATGCAGCACCAACTGGCGTATATCCTCTCGACGCTCCCGCAAGGGTGGAACCAGGACAGGAAATACATTCAGTCGATAGTAAAGGTCACTGCGGAATTCATTCTGTGCCACCATCTCGGCCAGATCGCGATGGGTGGCGGCAACCAGGCGCACGTTGATGTGATGCGTCCGGCCGCTTCCGAGGCGTTCGAACTCTTGTTCCTGCAAAACGCGCAAAAGTTTCGGCTGCAGGGCCAGCGGCAAATCCCCGATTTCGTCGAGGAAGAGAGTGCCGGTATCAGCCATTTCGAAGCGGCCAATTTTTTGCGCCACGGCCCCGGTAAAGGCCCCCCTCTCATGCCCGAACAACTCACTTTCCAAGAGATCGAAGGGAATGGCAGCACAGTTAAGCTTCACGAATGGCCGTCCGTAGCGCGCGCTTAGATTGTGAATGGCGCGGCCAATCAACTCCTTGCCTGTGCCGGTTTCTCCTAGTACCAGCACGGTGGAATCGGTGGGTGCCACGCGCTCCACTTCGGCAAGCATGGCTTCCAGAGCAGGGCTGCTGCCTACGATGTGGTCAAATTGGCGGTCTCTTTCGTCTTGTTCGCCAGACCGAATTCTCTCGAGAGAGCCCACAAATACCTCCCACCAAAACTCCGCTGGCAATTTTGACCAAGCCCTCAATTTTCGAGCGCCACTCGAACGGCCTCAAGCAGAGTCTCGCCGTCAAAAGGCTTCGGAAGGAATTTCACTGCACCGCCTCGCATTGCCTGCAGCCGCATCTTTTCGTCGCTGTGAGCAGTGATGAAGATGGTCGGAATCGGGCAATGATCAGAGTTCAGCTTGGACTGGAGGTCTAGCCCTGACATCCCCGGCATGCGGATATCGGTGATTAGACAGCCGGTTTCGCGTTGCCGGCCAGAGTTCAAGAAATCCTCAGCGGAGGCGAAAGATTGCACCGAAAAACCCGCCGATTTCACCAAACGCTGCACGGCGACTCGATACGCTTCGTCGTCTTCGATAACGGCAACCATTTTTTTCTTCCTCTCGCTAGCCATGCAGGTACAGGATTGATCCGCCCTCCACAGAAAGCAATTATTGTTTATGATAAGCGCGGTCATGTGTTTGTATAACGGAGTTCGTAGTCGTGCTTGCGGGGCGGGGTAGGGTTGCCGGTACAGGCTAAGGGGCTGTCGGGAGCTTGAGCCTTTCTGCCATTCTTCCTAGCTCAGCGGGCGAGTTCGCTTCCATCTTGCGCATGACTTGCCCACGCTGCACGGTCACGGTGATTTCGGTGGTGCCAAGTGTCGAGGCAATCTGCTTCGTCAGCATGCCGGAAACAATGAGACGCATGACCTCGCTCTCGCGCACTGTCAATTTCCCGTAGCGTTCTTGCAATTGCGCAAGCTCGTTCTGTTGCTGCCGCGCTTGTGCATTGCTCTTCATGGCTTGCTGAATCGCATCGATCAGATCCTGATCGCGGAAAGGCTTGGTCAGAAAGTCCACCGCGCCAGACTTCATCGCTTTGACAGTCATGGGAATATCCCCGTGGCTGGTGATGAAAATAATGGGGATCTGAGCTCCTGTCTCGTTTAATTTGCTTTGGACCTCCAGGCCACTCATTCCGGGAAGTCGTATATCCAGTACGAGGCAACTGGGAGCATCTGGAAGTTCCCGCCGCAGAAAGTCCTGTGGCGTAGCAAACGACTCCGAGTGCAACCCCACCGTCTTCAACAGACGCTGCATAGCTGCACGCATGTGGTCATCGTCATCGACAATGAACACAGTGGGAGTATCGGAGGAGGTCATGCTGCTACTGCCACCCTACTGGGCAGGGTAAAACTAAACGTTGCCCCGCGTCCGGAGTTCGCCGTGGCCCAGATACGACCACCATGCGACTCGACAATGGAGCGGGTGATTGCTAGGCCGAGACCTGTGCCTTGAGACTTCGTGGTAAAGAATGCGTTGAAAATTTTATCTATCTTCTCGGAGGGCAGTCCCACGCCAGTATCGGCGATGGAGATCAGCAGTCGACTATCGTCAGCCAACTGCGACTTGATGCTGAGTTCACCCCTCGTGTCCCGCATCGCTTCAATACCATTGAGCATGAGATTCATCAACGCCTGCTGCAACTGGACCCGATCCGCCATCACTTTGGGCAGCTCTTCGGCGAGGTCGGTGTGCATCGTAACTGAATGGCGATTCGCCTCATTGTGCAGCACAATGACCATGTCTCTGATGACTTCGTTTACGTCAACTATGTCCAGCTGTGGAGAGCCCTTCTGGTAGAGCAAGCGGACGCGGTCGATGATATCGGCTGCACGCCTGGCATCTCGGACCATTTCCCACATAGCTTCTCGCGCCTCCGGTAGGTCGGGCTGATCGCGATCAAGTAGTCGCAAGCACGCTTCAGCGTTTGTGACGGCTGCCCCAATTGGCTGCTTGATTTCGTGCGCAAGCGAGGCGGTCAACTCGCCCATCGTGCTCACGCGGCTGATATGCGCGAGATCCGCTTCGAGCTGGCGCAGCCTGTCGCGCGCCTCTTCGGCACGCTTGCGCTCCGTAACATCCACCATCGTGCCGACCACTTGAACAAGCTCTCCGCTAGGACTCAAAACTGGATGCCCGGTGCCATGAATGTGTTTGACTGTTCCGTCGGGTTGCACGGTTCTGAACTCGACGTCGCAATGAACTTTCTCGAGGAACGTCCTATCACCAGCCATCCTGAACTTGTCGCGGTCTTCTGCGTGTATTCGCTCTAGCCATTGGTCCCATATCGGTAAGCCATGTTGCGGATCAAAGCCGAAAAGTCGGAACATTTCCTCCGACCAGTACAGGATCTCGCGGCTTGTGCCATCAATGGCACAACTGCCCGTGTGGGTCAACCTTTGCGCTTCCATCAAATAGGCTTCACTCGAGTGAAGGGCTTCCTCCGCACGCTTCCGTTCCGTTACGTCCATCGCAACGCCGACGAATTGGAGCAATTCCCCTGACGAATCCAAAACAGGGTGCCCGACAGAATGAATGTATTTGATAGTAGAGTGAGGAGGCAGAATCCGGAATTCCACGTCATAATCCGATTTTTCGGCGATTGCTCGATCGACCAGCGCTTTCCACAAGGCCCGGTCCTCTGGATGGATACGTTGCAGCCGTTGTTCCCAAGTAGGCATACCTACTTTCGGATCGAAGTTGTATATGCGGTACCATTCTGCTGACAGGTACAACGCGTTTCTTTCAGGAACCTGCCATGCCCAACTCCCTATGTGAGCGAGTTGCTGCGCCTGTGCAAGGTAACTCTCGCTCCGGCGCAATGACTGCTCGGCGCGCTTTTGTTCGCTCAAATCAAGCACAAAAGCAACACCTTCGTTGCCAGCTTCTTCGAATAGCGCTCCGGCAACTAGTATGGGCACGCGGCTGCCATCTTTCCGGAACAACTCTGACTCAAAGGGCTGTACGGTCCCGGTCTGTATTATTTCTGCCAAGGCGCGTTCAACGGGCTCGCGCCAGTCCGCAGGCGTCATGTCCCACCAGCGCACGCGACCCGCGGCGACATCTTCATGATCGTATTGCACCATGCGGAGAAAGGCTTCATTGGACGCGAGGATGGCACCCTCGACACTCCAAGTCGTGATTCCCAAAATGTTGGCGTCGACTAGGCGCCGAATCTTCGCTTCACGGTTTTCGAGATCGCGGTAGAGGCGCGTATTCTCGAGCGATATGGCCGCTTGCGACGCAAGCACCTTCAGAACCGTGATCCGGTCGGAATTGAAAACGTGGGCGGTCAGGTTGTTTTCGAGGTAAATGATTCCGTTGAGCCTGGCTTGGTTAACCAACGGCAAACAGGCAATGGAACGCGCGCGATGCTGAACAATATAGGCATCGGCTGAAAATGGGTTCCCCGCAATGGCATCGTCGAGAATAACGTCCTCGCGAGTGCGCATCACGTAGCGAACCACGGACTCCGGCAACACGGCTGCAGTGCCATGTCCAAGATGCACCGTGACATCGTTTCCCCTGGCCGTGGCCTCTGCTTCTATCTGCAACTCATCAGATCGGGGAAGGATCAGGAGACCGCGTTCAGCGCCAGCGTGCTCGATGGCCGCGCGCATGATCCTCTCGATCAGTTTTTCCAAAACCATCTCGCCCGAGACTGCTTGCGAGACTTTGATTACGGTCGCCAGATCCATGAGTTCAGCCGGCGCCATGATCGTGCTCGTCGTGCCCCGAGCTGGGGCTTCCTTCCTGAGGTAAGGATAAAGATGGTCGAGTTGCTTTACTTTGCCGTCAGCTCCCCAACGAAGATAGCAATACCGGGCTTCTCGCAAATAAGTATCCGCGACCTTGTCGAAGCCTCGTGCCGAGTAAAAGCGGGCAGCAACCTCGTAGGCAACCGCCTCATTGTGAATGAATCCGTTTGCGTGCGCCGAGCGGATGGCCTTTTCATAGAAGCCTTCGGCATCGAGCACCCGGTCTTCGATTCGTGCGATTTCGGCACCGACCAGTGCGACGCGGTTTTCAAAATTCGCGGGGCAATGCTCCGCCCATATTTCCAGCTGTTTGTGGTGAGCTGTTAGGGCCTCGAAATGCTTCTGCTTCTCGTCGGGAGATGCGGAATTCCAGGCTGCCGCATGGGAAAGAGCACCATAGAATCGGAATGCTGCTTGTTCAAGCAGTGCTGGTGCTGCCCAAAGGAGTTGTTGCGCCTTCAACGAGGCATCGACGGCGGAAGTATAGTCACGTGCAAAGAAGCGTGCTTCCGCCTTGAGAGTCCAGTATCCAAATCCAGGGTCCGCTAAAGCGGGATTACTTGCCAGATGCCGCTCAAACTCAGCCTCGTCGAACTCTTTGTCGTTGAATAAACCGAATTTATTCGTCAATCCCCGGAGGGTCCGGATTAGCTGGAGATCCGACACGACGATGTCGACAACAAGTCCGAGGCGCGCGCTCTTGGCAAACGCGACTCCTTTCTCCGCCTCCACTTGTGCCTCGGCAAGGGGATCTCCCACAACCAGAAAATTCGTGACCGACTGTGTAAAGCTATAGGCAGCGTATGTAAAGTCACCCATCCGGTAAGCGACATCGAAGGCATGGCGCACCAGGTCGCGGCTGTGCCGTGCATGTTTCGTCCACGGGACTACGACGCTGAAGCACATACAAGTGCGAGCCTCATAACGCTTCAAACCGCGCTTTCCCAATAAGTCGTAGCCAAGCTGACCAAATCGAAATGCATCTTCGTAGTTACCGAAGCGCGGTCCCACTACGATTCCGAACCATACATAAGCAAAGCATGACGCGTCGCTGTTGCCGTGCTCGAGACTAAGATTCACCATTCGGCAAATTACGAGTGCGCACAAGTCTTTGTCGAAGAACACTGCAGGCGTCACAATTTCCGTCAAAACCTCTAGAACATCCAGAATATCGGGATTGGCGACCAAGGGTAGGTGAAGGAGGTCCTCTATCTGCCGGTCGCCGAGCAATGACCCGATCCGATCGTATTCGCGCCGTACGTCGTCGCTGGTCGGATGAGCCGACCAGTTCGTCCCGCCCCGCCGAAGATATTCAAGGCATATCTCTATGCCACGATCGAGTCGATCCGACGCCGTGTATAACGTGAGCTGCAAACGTGTGACAACAGCCAAATCATGGGCTCTATTGGCGCGCCCGGCGAGCATCGAAAGCCGCTTTTCGGCGGACTCCATATCGGCGGTCAGTAATTCACATTCAGCTCTCAGGCATTCGAGCGAAAAAATAAGCTCGTAATCTGTCTCCCAACTCTCATCTGTCAGTAGTGCCCGACCCGTCGCGAGGTAAAAAAGAGCTGAGGCATGGGCAGTCGAGAGCTTCGCCCGCCTAGCCGCGATCAAGTTGAATTCTGCGACGAGCTTCCGTTCGTCATCCGATGTAATGAGGTGAGCGGCGCGATTGAACTGGTTCACGATCTCGAAGATTCTTTCTTCCCGCTCGTGTGAAGGAGTTCTCTCAGCCAGCAGCCTTCCGATTCGGAGGTGCGCCTCGGCGCGAGCTTGTTCTGTGATCAAGGAGTAGGCAGCTTCCTGAATGTGGTCGTGGAGGAACAAGTAGGAATCTTCCGAGCGAAAGATAAGGCCCGCTCGGACGGCTTCCCAAAGCTGGTCGTGGATGTCTTCCTCTGACTCTTGATAGAGCATCTGTAACGTGCTGAACCCTGTGCTGTTGCCTAGAAACGCAAGCAGCTTTAATGCGTTCTGGGTTTTGGCAGGCTGGCGACTCAACTTTTCCACCAATAGGTCGACCACATTATCGGTGTAACCCTTGGAGTGAATGCGATTCAGATCCCAAGACCATCGCCCGTCGCCATGATCGAAGGCGAGTAATCCTTCTTCAGCCAGAGAAGCGATGAACTGAATCGCGAAAAACGGATTGCCCGCGGTCTTCTCATGGATGAGTTGGGTCAGTGGGTTAGCACGGTCTGAGTCAGAACGAAGAGCATCTGCAATCAGTAGATCGAGATCTTCGCGAGTTAAGGGAGCAAGTACGATATTTTGCACGATCGCTCCCGTCTGCCGTATCGCTTCCAGCTTGAGCATCAGCGGATGCGTGGGGTCCACTTCGTTATTTCGGTAGGCGCCGATCAACATGAAGTGCCGCACATCCGATTGGGTTAGAAGATCCTCGATCAAATCCAGCGTCGCAGCATCGAGCCATTGCAAGTCGTCGAGAAAAAGTGCCAGAGGATGTTCCGACCGGGCAAAAACGCTGATGAATCGGCGAAACACTATCTGGAAGCGATGTTGTGCGTCCTGCGTCGAAAGTTCAGGAACGCGCGGCTGTTCTCCTATGATCAGGTTCAATTCTGGAACCAGATCCACAATGAGTTGTCCGTTCTGATCTAGCGCCTTATGTAGGGCATCGCGCCATTGGGCCAGCTCTGCTTCGCTTTTGCCGAGAAGTGGATGAATGAGGCTCTGAAATGCCTGCGCCAAGGTTGCATAGGGGATGTCGCGCTTATACTGATCGAACTTACCGGATGCAAAAAGTGCGCGCGGCGGAACAAGAGCTTTGTGGAGCTCATTTACCACGGATGACTTACCAATACCGGCATATCCGGAAACCAACACCAACTCCGGCCTGCCACCGGATACGATTCGGTCAAAGGAGGCGACCAAGCGGTCGATCTCGGATGCTCGCCCGTACAACTTCTCGGGAATTAGCAGCTTGTCCGGCACATCGTGTTCGCCAAGCGGAAATTGATTGATATTGCCATGGTTTTCCCACTCAGCAAGACAACGCTCAAGATCCCTTTTGGCGCCATACGCCGTCTGATAACGGTCCTCAGGAGTTTTGGCAAGCAGCTTCATGATGATTGCCGAAATCGGTAGCGGTATATTCTTCGACCTCTCGTGGGGAGGCACGGGTTGTCGTGCGATATGGGAATGCACCCACTCCATCGGATCCGATGCGATAAAGGGCAGGCTACCGGTCAGCAGTTCGTAGAGCGTGACACCGAAGGCGTAGAGATCGGTACGAGAATCGATCGAACGATTCATGCGTCCCGTCTGTTCCGGTGCCATGTAGGCGAGGGTTCCCGCGATGAACTCGGGAGATTTCAGCGGCTGGCGTTCGCGCACCAAGCGTGAAGCGATTCCGAAACCTGTAAGCCAGACTCGACCGCTTTCAGATGCAACTAAGACGTTCGAAGGCTTCAGGTCTTTATGGATTACATGCCGCTTATGTAACTGGCCGACCGCATCTGCAATACTAACAGCCAGGCGCAGAAACACCTTCATTTCCACTGATCCATCAACTAGCCGATTGAGAGGCTCACCCCCAGGATCCTCGAATACGAGTACACTCCGCTCGTTGTACTGGGACAAAGTCATCGGCCGGAGCGCCCATGTTGTATCCAGCTCGTTTTTCAGCGAATACTCATGTTCTATCTTCCTAAGGGTCTCTGGCGCTGGGAGTGCCGAGAGAGTTGTCAGCAGGAGGATGGAGGTGGCGTTTCCCCCGTTTGAATGGCCCCTGTAGAGGACAAGGTCCTGATCCTTGCGTAAAAGTTCTAGCGTGTATCCTGAGAGCTCCACAGTTTCTTGTCCTCCCTTCGCCAAAACACCATAGGTGTTGGGACGCCGCCCGCGTGGGCTCTTGCAGCGTGCGCGGAGCGGCAGAGAGCGGTCACGTGAGCTCCAGACTCGCGCGCCGGAGCTGAAGCTCCATAGCGCGGAACTCGCCCAACGAGCAACCTTTCAATTTCGTCCGCACCGGCTTGCGGCGACGTCAAGCCCCCAGCCCGCCCGAATTGTAAACCTGTATCGGCTTCGCTTGCCCCCAAGCAATGTCACGCACGGCACATCTGCAGCCGAACAGATGATGTCCGTTAACGCTGTAAGGAAATCCACAAAATGGCTGCTATGAAGAGCTACGCAGTGGTTTGACCATTAAAAGATCAACCGCGCGTCTAGTTGAATCTCGCGGCCAGTACCGACGGTGGTAAATATACGGCCGGAGTTGTTAGCGAAATGTCCCGTTGCATCTTTCAAAACGGCGTCTCCGTTCCCTCCCAGGGCAATAGGATTTTGCGTATTACTGGGGACAGTAAAATTCGGATGATTCAGGAAATTGAATAGTTCTGCTCCGAAGGCGATTTCCGTTTCTTTCGGTAAATGAAAGGACTTACGGAGGGCCAGATCAAATTCTGCGAAGCCAGGTCCCCTCAGGGAATTTCTTCCAGCGGTGCCAAATTGACCGGAAGGCGGTAACGCAAATGCTCTCGGGTTAAACCAACATGCCGGCGTGCCCACTCTGGTGCCGCTTGGACAAACGCCCGAGTAAGGATTACCGATAAGGTTTGGTCTTTCCGCGATTACCACAGACTGCAAATCCGCATTGTCGAACGAGAGTACTGGCGTAAAGGGCACGTTGCTGTGAACGCTGCCAATCCCAGAGAGTTGCCATCCACCGAACCTCCTTCCGCGTCCAAAGGGCAGTTCATACACAACGTTCCCGACGAAATTGTTCCGAATGTCGAATCCAGAACGACCTCGGCTTCCCTTGCGATTGAAAATATCCTGAGACTCTGGTTCATTGACAGCTTCTATCAGAAAAGCGTTAGAAGCATCATCTATCGAATGACACAACGTATAAAAGACTTGCCAGGAAAAATTATCAGTGTGCTGTCTTGAGACGGACAGTTGGAAGGAGTTATAGAAAGATTGAGCATCGGTTAGCACCATCTGCAGAGGTGAAGGCAAGTTTGGATTGAAGCGGTGTCCCAACGCTGGTTCGAAGGGATTCTGCTCTCCCGCGCGCGTGAGGTGATTGCCGCGCGCACCAAAGTATCCTGCGCTGAGAATCGTACCTCGCGTGATTTCACGTTCCAAGTTGAGGTTATATTGCAGCGCGTACGGGAACTTCGGATGGTAAGTAGTCTGGATGAGGAACAACGGTTGCGTGAGCACCGCAGTTTGCGGGCTGGGAAAACTGGGGAAAATCAACGTATTTATGCCAAAAAAAGGAGGTAGAAACCGATCGATACCAAACAGAACTACGGGGAACTGATCGCGAAAGATACCGCTTCCACCACGTAGTACGGTCTTGCCGTCACCCCACATGCTCCAAGCGAAGCCAACCTGCGGTGAGAACAGATCCAGAGGTGTCGCAGCAAATACCTTGCCGACCGTCGGCCCTGAATCCGTGGCCGGATTACGAATGACAGACAAACGCTCGTGCACCTCGGTCGGGTTGGAGTAAAAATCGTATCGTAGCCCGGCATTCACGGTCAGACGGTTGCTTACTCGCAGGAAATCCTGCACAAACCCAGACACAATACTCTGTCGGTAGTCGCGGTGCGAATCGGACATGGAAGGAGCAGAGCCCAAGTATGACAAAGGCAGACCCTGAAGAAAGAATTCCAGAGCTGGATTGTTGCTGTGTGCTGGAAAACCGAAGGGACTCAGATCCATGAACGAATACAGTCCATTCACCGCAGCATCCAGGGGGCCGTTGGACTGAATCCTTCTAAACTCGCCTCCGAATTTCAAGGTCTGCCGACCAGTCGTGCGCGAAAGCTGTTCCTGGATTTGGTATACCGTCGAAAAATCACCCAGGGGAATATCTAGGTTGTTGCCTATGAAGCTCATACCCGCAACGTCGAGCATCCCGAAGGGCCGACCAGGCGCTCGGGAAATAGAGAGACCAGGGTGTGTGTCGACAATCGAAGTTGACGCGGTTGTACGGTTAACGCCGAAGCGGAGTTCATTGAACAACTGGGGCCCGAAATTTTTCCGATCCTGCAGAGTGAAGTACTGATTCCGAGCCTGTTGATTCACTGGAAAGCCAGGGACGTACGTACCGGGAGGAGAGCCGAAATAGGGAACCAGCGACGAACTGTCATCGATTATGTAACGCCCGAACAATGAATGGAGATCGGAAAAATTGTGATCTATACGGACCATACCACGCTGCTCATTTGTTGCGCCCTTATCGGCAGTGATAAGGTCGCCCGTTCCGTCACCGTTGTCTGCCCCATTCGAAGGCGGAAGAAGGGTGAGGAACGGCTGCACGGGGGGATCAACACCGATGGGAATGCAACCGTTGGGGGTGGCACTGCTGCAAGCGCTGGGATCGCTAGCAGAGGGCAGCAGGCCTTGATGAGCAAGCGCGTCAGGGACGGTGGCGATTGCTGTGGATGCCTGCACTTCGCGGAAGCCTTCATAGCTCACAAAAAAGAATGTGCGGTCGTGCACTATGGGCCCCCCAACGCTGGCGCCGAATTGGTTGCGCACAAATTCTGGGATCGGAAGATTAGGCAAATCGAAGTAGTTCTTGGCGTCAAGGGCGGCGTCGCGATGCAATTCGAATAGCGATCCATGAAGCTGATTGCTTGCGGACTTGGTGAAGGCCTCGATGACTCCGCCGCCATGGTTGCCATAATCTGCATTGAAGGTCTGGGTGAGGACTCTTACCTCCGCGAATTCGTCCAACCCGAGAAAAAGTCCGGAGGCACCGGCCGGGGAAAAACCAAACACGGGATCGTTTACGTCCATGCCGTCGATCAGAACGTTCGTCCAACTCGGACGCATACCGCTAATTGACACTTGCCCGGTCTTGCCATTCGAAAGCAATGAAGGAGCACTGCTAGGCGTTGGGGCAACACCGGGCTCCAAGATAGCGACCTTAAACAGATCGCGGCCGTTCAAGGGAAGCTCGGTTAAGCTCCGTTCAGAAATAGCTGTGCTGACAGTGGAAGTGCTACTGTCTATTGTCGGAACGTCCGCGCTGGCCGTCACTTGCTGTGGCACCGTGCCCATCCGCAGTGTCAAATTTATGACAATTGCAGCAGCCGGACTGATCGCTATGCCTTCTCGAATCTCTCTCTGGAACCCCTCTTTGTCAATGCGAACCGTGTATTTCCCGGTCGGCAGTCCCACCACATAATACTGACCCTTCGTGTCGGTAAGCGCACCGCGCTTCGATCCCGTGCTTACGCTAGAGACCATAACTTCGGCTCCCGGAATAACGGCGCCCGTTGGATCTGTGATGGTACCGAAAACTGCCCCAAGCTGTGTTTGGGACCAGCCACACGTTGAGACCAACGCGAAGAACAGAGCCAACAACAAACAAGGGTCGTGTGCGGATTTCATGCAGGGAAGAACCGGTGCGACTCTAACTGCCACGCCGACAACAACCGAGATTGGATTCGTTAACACTCCCAGCTCCAACTCAACTCACGATACTCCCGGATGTGGAAAAATCTATTGGGTGTTGGTCTTTCCGGATCGGCAAAAAGGAGGATGCGCGTAAGCTTTGGCTTAGAAGCTTTTCCGATTTGACTGACATTGGTATTCACAGTGTACGTGCCAGTGAGCCTTACCTCTGCGAATGCGTGTTTCGGGTGACCAGGTCCCTTTAATGATCCGCGCCCTTCCCGATTGGCACTTCTTTTGCAATCGAAATATACAGACGCAGGCCGTTTCCAGTTGAGCTGGTTTCACTAGCGCCTACTGTCCACCAGCTTTTCTCCGCTCTCCTGCCGCGACGGGCGCGAGAACCTAGTGGTTAGTCGCATTAGGCTCCCGCCTCCCGCCCACGATCCACGCATACGCAAGCTTGACGTCAGCGGCGATGTTTGATTGCTGGCGCTTGCACCTGCGCCACTGTGATCGTGGCCGAGAAATGGACGACAGAGAGTGGTCCTGGCATGCCAGTTGCTTTCGAAATCATCAGCAAGCCGCAGGCGAACTCACGGCGATGCAGCAGACGATGGAGGATGTCATGGCGAAAGTGATCGAGTTCTACATTCCGAATTCTTTTACGAAAAAAGTTAACTGCATAGCTCCCAACAAACGTGGAAAAGTGATTGAGTTTCCTTCATCGAAAAAGAAATCAGCCTAGCTTAGCTAGGTAAGGGTGCGATTGCGTACCGAAGCTAAAACAGAGATTGTCAACCGCTGCTTGAGAAAACCGTTAAAAGGCAACACTATTAATCCGCACAAAGGAAAGTGGTGCAGTGCGTGGAGCTTCCGCAAGCTGACCAGAATGATTCCTCCCACGCGCAGTCATCTGCGGCTACTGCGAAACTGCCGATGATTATCGCGTTGCTGTGTTTGGGTGCCGCCGTTGCAGTGTTCGCTCTCCCAGGTAGGTCGCCAATCTTTCCCACATCGTCCTACGCATCTGAACTGGTTTAGGCCTAGTTCAAGGGCTCCCCCGCATTCAGGACAGATGCAGTTCACAATGGCAGATCTGACATTTGCATTTGACCGAATTAAGCTATCCACAAGCAACTCCTTTACTGAGAGAAAGACTGGTCTTTCAAGAGGTCAGTCAGCGCACAACATCTGCGACGCGCTCGATTTCGGTGCATTCCTGTTGGCGACTGTACTTGGATTACTTCACGCTTTTCCGAAAGCTCTTCTTAATTACTTGTCTGAGTCTCATGCGAGCTCTGGCAAGCCGTGCCTTCACTGTTCCGCTTGGTACCCCGAGGAGGTGCGCCGTTTCGCGAATGCTCAAACCATCGACATCGCGCAATCGAAAGGTTGTGCGCAGAGCGGGCGAGAGCCGCAAGGTCGCATGAGCCAGTGTTTCCGCAATTTGTCGCTTGCGATATGCCTCTTCGGGATCTGGTCGGGTGTCCGACACCAAGTCTGCCGGGGAGAGATTCTGCCCGCTACAGGGTTCATCCAGAGCGACTTGCACTTGTGGAAAACGCCGACGCAACTTCATGCGTGCGGAATTAATGACGATCGTCGTCAGCCACGTGGACATCTTCGCTCGTCCTTTGAACTGGTGTACGTGCGTCAAGGCTGCCAACAAAGCATCCTGAACTGCATCCTCCGCATCAGCTGCATTGCCTAGATGACGCAACGCGATTCGACGAAAGCGAAGGGAGTGGCTAGCGACGACGTCTGTTAGCTCCTGCACTTTTCTCTGGTAACACTCGCCTGCAACGTTTGCATTGATTTCTATCGCTGTGGTCGCCATAGACGGAACTCCTGGTCACCTGTTGAATGCATGCCGGGTTCCAAACGCTCAGCAAGCAAGTGTCCTTTGCTTTCGTCGCTTAAGATTCGCGAGCGCAGTCACGCACTTTCATGCCGTCATCGACCTTTCAAAGACCTGCAGGGTCTAAGCCACGACGACGGGATTTCGTTTTTTCAACGCACTCCGGTGATTGGGCTGCGTTGCTATCGCGACACGCGACTTCGGGACGACACGTAGTCGCAGCGGAACTCGATTAAGAACCGACGAGAACTCCGGTGATGCCGGGTGACAAACGTATGTTCTCGAAATGGCAACGGACATGTAATGAGGTGGAACTGCGGCTAAGAACACAGAACGTGAGATTCGTCTGGCAGGGTTGCTGAGGATTGCTCCGGCTTAAGGTCTCGTTGAAGAGGGGACGGGTCGAATCTTGGGGGCGCACCTGCTTGGGCCGAAAGCGCATGAACTCATCAATGTCTTCGCATGGGCTATCCAATCAGGAGCAACTATGGACGCGCTTCAACAAGCGATATTTGCGTACCCGACACATGGCTCAGACGTCAGTTACATGCTTTAGCTTCGGCGTCGCGAGTGCAGGGGCCGTTAGTTGTCTTTTGTTCAGTTGTACGCTTCCGCAATCAATTCCAGGAGCGTAGACCGCTAAACATCGCGCCGCTTTGGAGTGCTGCCGTAATCGTCCTTCTCGGATGCACAGTTGGGACAACAGCGCTTTTTCGTCTCTTCGGCATGTCGGCACTTTGTGATTCGGTGCGTCACATAGCTAATTCCGAACGCTCATTAAACTCATCCATGACTCGTTCGTGCCGCGGTCGGTAGATCCCGAGCTTCTTCATTTTCGACACTAGCGTTGTACGCTTAAGACCCAGTCGGGCAGCTGCTCCTTGCGGTCCCCCTATCATTCCACCGGCGGCCCGCAATGTCTGCAAAATCAGGGCTCGTTGCGAATCCCTAAATGTACCCTCTGAAAGGGTCGCGGCGTGCGCATCGTCTTTTGATCTGGGCAGAGGATTCGGAAGCACTCCGTTATCGGAGCGAATGACTGCCCGCTCAATGAGGTTTTGCAGTTCGCGCACATTGCCTGGCCAGGGGTACGCTGTCAGCGCATTCATCGTTGCCTGCGGTACCTGGTCAATGTGCTTAGCCATCCGTCGGGCAAACATGTCGACAAAGTGCGAGATCAAAAGTTGTATGTCCTCTCGGCGCTCCCGCAGGGGCGGAATTAGAACAGGAAAGACGTTGAGCCGATAATAAAGATCACTGCGGAATTCTCCCAGTCGGACCAGCTCTGTGAGATCACGATGTGTGGCTGCAATTAGACGGACATTGATCTGATGGGTCCGTCCGCTTCCCAGCCGCTCGAACTCCTTTTCTTGCAGAACCCGGAGCAGCTTTGGCTGTAACGCCAGAGGAATATCTCCGATTTCATCAAGAAAAAGTGTTCCCGTATCGGCCATTTCGAAGCGGCCAAGTTTTTGGGCGAAGGCTCCGGTGAAGGCACCCTTCTCGTGACCAAACAACTCACTCTCCAAGAGATCGAAGGGGATGGCAGCGCAGTTAAGCTTGACGAAGGGGCGTCCGCATCGTGCGCTCAGATTGTGAATGGCATGGGCGATCAATTCCTTCCCCGTTCCGGTTTCTCCCAGAACCAAAACAGTGGAATCGGTCGGCGCTACACGTTTCACTTCCGCCAGCGCCGACTTCAGAGAAGGGCTGTGGCCGATGATCTGTTCAAACCCACACTCAGAGCGATTCTGTTCATTTTGAGGAACTCTGTATTCCATAAGTCACCCCACCTTTCATAACTCACCCCACACAAACCTCCCGTAAAACAACGAATTGAAGCGAAACAAGTCATGTGCCTTGCATTACCTGCCGACGCGATTCCTTGTTGTCGGTAAGCGGTGATGACCGTCAAATCTTTACCGCAGTTCCGGCTTGCAGGTCGAACCATTCCGCCGTCGCTCTTCAGCTTCATGAGAGTCAAGTTAGTCCTAGGAAGGCAAAGAATCTATTGAGCATTCGTACTTCGAACTTCTCAAAAGGACGATGCGTGTAAGCTTTTGGGCTACGGCCGGGTGGACGTTTCGGATCGTTCTTATCAATTCAGCAAGCGATGTCGCTTGCTTGTTTCCATTGCGCGGCTGCGCTGAACCCTTACTGCGCTTTCCGCGGTTTAGAGTTAAGCAGCAATTTGTTGGTTCAGGACTCGCGCAAGTTTCGGCTGTAGGGCGAGCTGCAGGTCCCCGATCTCATTCCTAGTCACGTCGTAGTCACACTGCTTTCGTCATCCCGCAAGGTTGCGCGAATGGTCTGGAGCAAGTGTTTGTCATTAAATGGCTTGCTTAGGAATGCAATGGCGCCGGCTTGCATTGCCTGCTGACGCGATTCTTTGTTGTCGTAAGCAGTGATGAAAATGATAGGAAGCCTGTAGCCCGATGCGGCAAGATAGCGTTGGAGTTGTAGCCCATTCATGCCGGGCATCTGCACATCAACGATGAGGCATGACGTCTCGTGAAGTTGGCCAGATTTCAGGAAACTTTCGGCCGATTCGAAAGCTGCCGCTTGAAACCCAAAAGACTGAATGAGCAGTGTTGTGGTTCTGCGGATAGACTCATCGTCGTCAACTAGTGATATCAAATTCCCTCTTGCTTTCGATTGTACTGGTAAAGCTGAACGAATGGCTTGAAGTAAAAGCCCGTCAGTAAACGGCTTTGCTACGAATGCGACGGCTCCGGCTTGCATTGCTCGCCGACGGGATTCTCTATCGTCGTAAGCGGTAATAAAAATGATGGGAATCTTATACCCCGCGGCTGCGAGATGGCTTTGGAGTTGCAGCCCATTCATGCCCGGCATTCGCACGTCAATGATGAGACACGACGTCTCGTGCAGTTGACTAGACTTCAGGAAACTTTCTGCAGATTCGAACCCTGCTGCTTGGAAGCCAAAAGACTCGATCAGCAGGGTTGTGCTTTTCCGAGTGGACTCGTCATCGTCAACAACCGAGATTAGGTGTTTGAGCACTCTTCAGCTCCCTGGGAGTCAAGTTAGCCTTGGGGGTGCAAATAATCTATTGAGTGTTGGTATTTCGGACTCCCCGAAAAGGAGAATGCGCATAAGCTTTGGTTTACGAAGCTTTTTGCGAGGGTGGTTGGACCTTTTGAATCATTTTGATCAAGTCAGCGAGGGATTCCGCTTGCATCTTTTCCATCGCCCGGCTGCGCTGAACCTTTACGGTGCTTTCCGCGGTTCCGAGTTCGGCAGCAATTTGTTTGTTGAGCATTCCCGCGACGACCATGGAAGCTACCTCCTGTTCGCGAGAAGTCAGAGAGTCGAATCGCCGCCGAAGATCCGTCACTTCCTTCTCTTGTTCGCGCCGGGTACGATCTCGATCAAGTGCGACGCGAACAGCATCGAGAAGATCCTGGTCTCGAAACGGCTTGGTAAGAAATTCGACCGCTCCCGCTTTCATAGCACGAACGCTCATGGGAATGTCGCCGTGTCCGGTGAGAAAAACTATGGGGATGCAAATATTTCGCGCCGCAAGCTCGCGTTGAAAATCGAGACCGCTCAATCCCGGTAGCCTGACGTCCAGCACAAGGCAACTAGGGACATCAGGGCGCTTTTTGTGCAGAAAGCTGTCAGCAGAGTCCAAGGTTTCAGCCTGCAAACCCACCGTACTTAAGAGAAACTTGAGCGAGGAACGTACGGATGCATCATCATCTACAACAAAGACCACAGGAGCCGCAGTCATGAAGAACTCCCGGCCGCTGGTAGGGTGAACGAAAACACGGCACCGTGAGGAGAGTTGGAGGTGGCCCATAGTCGACCGCCATGGCCTTCGATGAGTGAGCGGCTGATAGGCAAACCCATTCCCATACCATTCGCCTTTGTTGTAAAGAATGGAGTGAAGACGCGATCTGCTTCCGAACTGAGGCCGGTGCCTGAGTCGCGTACTGCAACCATTAAGTCCCCAGACTCCTCGATCTGGGACTGCACCAGTAGCTCGCGAGGTCGTTCTGTGACTGCGGTCATAGCTTCGATGCCATTCACAACCAAGTTCAGCAGGACCTGCTGCAGCTGAACGCGATCAGCCAAGACGAGCGGTAATGCTTTTCTTAGGTCGCACTCGACCGTTACTCGATTCTTCTGAAGCTCAGGGCCGACTAGAGCCAACACCTCCCGAATTACCTCGTTCACATCCAATTCGCTCATTTCCCCAGGCGCCTTCTTTATGAATCCGCGGATTCGGGCTATAACCGCGCTCGCACGATTGCCATCAGCAACAATGTCCTCTAGAGCTCGCCGAAGAACCTCAGGATCGAGATTCTGATTGGCGAGCAGTCTCAGGCACGCACTGCCATTATTCGTGATGGCGGTTAACGGCTGATTGACTTCGTGGGCGATGGACGCTGTCAATTCGCCCATTGTTGTCAGTCTCGAGATCCGAGCAAGCTCCCCTTGTGTTTGGTGTAACGAGGCTCGAAGTTCCTCCGCCTGCTTTCTCTCACTGATATCGCGGACAAACCCCGTGAATATCCGATGGCCGTCAGCGGTCACTTCTCCGAATGTGACTTCCACCGGGAACTCCTGCCCATTTTTGTGGAGTGCAGTGAGCTCGTGACCCTGCCAGTTCAAGTGCCGCTGTCCCGTCGCCAAATACCGTCTGTATCCATCCTCATGTACCTTCCGCAAGAATTCTGGCATCAGCACAGTCAAAGGCTTTCCAATCACCTCAGTTGGTTCATACCCAAAAACTCGCATGGTGGCGGGATTTGCTAGGACAATTACGCCGCTCTCGTCCATACAGACCACGGCGTCACTAGCCGTTTCTATCATCACGCGGTATTTCTGTTCGGTCTTTGTCAGTTCGCTCGTCCGTTGTACGACACGCTGTTCGAGTTCCTCATTAAGTCGATTGATCTCAGCCTTGGCTTGCTTAAGCGCGGCCGTCTCGATAACGACCCACTTTCCTTCCCGCCTTGCAAGAGCAAACTGGTGCGTACGCACCGCATCCAGGATTTCATACGCTCCGCAGGCCGCAAGCGAATACGTACAGAGGACGGCTAAATGCTGATTGCCGATAACCTGGTTGATGCCGTCCTCGAGTTCGCAAAAGGGAATCCAGTCCTTCTTTGTGACCCAGCTGGTATCGCCGGTCAACCGCACGCCGGCATAACCTCTGGCCGACAAGG
>Ga0210401_10002095_pt1 | contig 22347 bp, 20 predicted proteins | sample IncBWH32MmetaG_FD_150866 | JGI IMG/M metagenome (GOLD analysis project Ga0210401, IMG submission 150866) | Forest soil microbial communities from Barre Woods Harvard Forest LTER site, Petersham, Massachusetts, United States - Inc-BW-H-32-M | ecosystem: Environmental > Terrestrial > Soil >... | reverse complement strand
GCACGTAGGTGAGCGAAACCAGCACCACCGCCGCGATCATCGCCTTAGGGTAAGTCCGCTGCGGACGCTCTACTTCCTGCGCGATCGTCGACGCGTTGTCCCAGCCCATGTAATTCCACATGGCCACCAGAACGCCGCCCACCAATCCAAGCCCTGCTGCGGCGGGCGCGGTATGCGCATCCGCCAGCGCTCCCACCTTGAACGGCGAAAGGACTACCACGACCGCGAACGGCGCCGAAAGGCAGAAGAATAACCACAGCGAAGTGATCCCCACGACCCGAATCCCGGCCAAATTCAACGCCGCGCAGCTCACCACCACGAAAAGGGCCGCCAGAATTCCATGGCTCGGCGTTCCAAACCACGGCGAGCACTGCTTCAGGTAAAACACGAACAGCGTGGGATAGATAGCCATATCGAAAATGCTGGCTGCCAGCGACAACCACGCTTCCTGGAAACCCCAGAAATTACCAAGACCCCGGCGCACCCAGGCGTAGTAGCCGCCTTCGCAAGGCAGTGAACTCGACAACTCGCCGATCATGAAGGCCGTCGGCAAACACCACAGCACCGGCAAAAACAGCAAAATCAGAATCCCGTGCCCATAGCCGGCCCCGGATATGATCTGCTCCGTGCCATAGGTGCCGCCAGACACCATGAAAAAGGTCGCGGCCACAAGCGGCCAGAGCGTCAGCTTGGCGACATTTTTTTTGGCTTTTGTAAGTGCTTGGGAGGGAAGTTGGGAGGGAAAAGGTAACGTACTCAATTTTTACTAGCCGTCCTCCTAAAGCGATTCTCGCTCACTCACGTCGGAGCTAGTTCGCGTTCGCAGAATACAAGGTTCATCACGCCATGCAAGAAGAAAATGCGCCCCACGCAATATTTTTCGCGGGTACTGTAGCGCACCTTACGTCTTTTGCGAAGGTCCACCTTCGCAGCCAAGTCTTCGAATTGAGTTTCTACCGTGCTTCTATTTCTCTCTAGCTATTTGTCTGTGGTGCGCCTCACCTTGGCTTTGTCCCCAATTTTTCAGAGACAGTCGCTCCGCTACCCTCGCGCGACCCTCGTCGTGGTCGTATGCTAAACTCCGCCGTTTCCTTAGTGCTATTCCGAGGAGCCATCCGAATGATACGGGCGTCGCGTTTTTGGTTGATCATGGCATTGTTCGCACCACAATTGGCCGCTGCCGCACAGGGGGCGCCGGCGGCGCAGCGACCCATCACGATTGACGATCATTTCCAAATCCGCGAGGTGGAAGGCCCGAAGCTCAGCCCTGACGCCCAGTGGGTCGCCTACACTGTTAAAACCCCATCGCTGAAGGAGGACAATTCCGAGCAGCGTATCTGGATGGTTCCGTTCGCGGGTGGCGAAGCTGTCCCGCTGACCGCGGAAGGTGTTTCCTCCGGCAATCCTCGATGGAGCCCAGATGGCAAATATCTAGCGTTCCTATCCGCTCGCCAAGAAGGCAAAACCCAGGTCTGGCTGCTCAACCGCATTGGTGGGGAGGCCCAGCAACTGACCGAAACACCCCAGGACGTAGACACCTTCGAGTGGTCGCCGGATAGTAAGCGCCTCTGCCTGATTCTGCGCGACCCGACGACCGAGGAACTCGAAGCTGCCAAGAAGAAAGACGACGATAAAGAAGGCGAAGACAAGCCCGCGCAGAAAAAGAAGAACAAAACCCAAAAGCCGTGGGTCATCGACCGCCTGCAATTCAAAGTCGATGAAGTCGGCTACCTCGACCGTCGGCGCACGCACCTATACATCTTCGATCTCGCCACAAAGAAGCTCACCCAGATCACCAGCGGTGACTATGACGATTCGGACCCTGCCTGGTCACCCGACGGCGCGCAACTCGCCTTCACCAGCAATCGCTCGTCCGACCCTGATCGCAACTACAACAACGATATCTGGACCGTCGCCGCCGGGAACACCGACAAGGGTGCGCACCTGACGCAACTTACGACCAATCCTGGCGATGATCATGCGCCCACGTGGTCACCCGACGGCAAGTGGATCGCCTACGTCACCCAAACCGAGCCGAAGCTCTTCGAATACGCCACCAAGCACCTTGCTGTTTCCCCCGCAACCGGAGGGGAAGCCAAAATCCTGACCCGCTCGTTGGATCGTAACGTCGACCAGATTCGCTTCGCCACAGACAGCAATAGTCTTTACTTCATAGCCGACGATGACGGCACCCAGAACGTTTGCCGCATCGCCATCACCGGCGGCGAAGTGACTCGCCCCATCGGCGGCCGGGTGATGGTTTACAGCTACTCGCTCGCCAAGTCTGGCGAGATCGCCGCACAGATCGACAAGATGGATCGTCCGAGCGAAGTTTATGCGTTGCCCGCCTCGGGAGGCGCGCCGAAGCAAATCACTCATACCAATGACGCTCTGATCTCCCAACTAAAGCTCTCTCCCGGAGAGTACGTACACTTCAAGAGTCAGGACGGCACCACTGTCTCCGGCTACCTTTACAAGCCGCTGGACTACACTCCCGGCAAGAAGGTTCCCACCCTGCTCCGTCCGCACGGAGGCCCGGTCTGGGCTTGGTACGCGGAGTTCCAACCCGATATCCAACTGTTCGCAGCCAATGGCTACGCCGTACTCCTGCCGAACCCACGCGGATCTTCTGGCTATGGCCAGAAATATTGCCAAGCGATTTTCGCGGATTGGGGCAATAAGGACTATCAGGACGACTTGGCCTTCGTGGACTATGCCGTCGAACAGGGAATCGCGGACCCCGACAAACTAGGCGTGGGCGGCTGGTCTTACGGCGGCATCTCCACCGACTTCATCATTGGCCAGACCACCCGTTTCAAAGCGGCGATCTCCGGTGCCGGAGAAGCCCTTAACACCGCGCTCTATGGCCACGACCAATATCAGAAAGACTACGAAACCGAGCTAGGCCGGCCGTGGGAAAACGAGGCGCTCTGGGACAAGCTGTCTCCGTTCTATAAGGTTGCGAAAATCACGACTCCGACGCTTTTCATGGGCGGCAACATTGACTGGAATGTGCCGATCCTGGGAGGCGAACAGATGTACCAGGCGCTGAAAAGCCTTGGCCGCGAAACGGAGCTGGTCGTCTACCCCGACGAGTACCACGAGTTTAAGACGCCGTCCCACATGAAAGACCGGCTTCAGCGTTACTTGGCTTGGTACGCCCACTACGTGAAAGGTGACTCTGCGCCAGCCACACCGCCGGAGCTAGGTTCGAAAAACGGCGAACAGAGTCGCTAGCGATATTTGTGGGGGAGCGGAGTGCGTGCACTTTCTTGGCGGCGAACGTCACCTCATGTAGTCATGTCTTTTCAGGCGAAGCGACAGCTTTAAACCCGTAGGTCTCGTAGCGCGTAGTAATCCTCCCATCCCGTGCGCTCACCATCGTGAAGCCTTCCGGGTAGCCCATTCGCACCCCCCGCCACCAGTTGCCGCACACCGCACCGCCAAGGATGTATTGCGTATTCTTCAGCACAACCAGTTCATTGACATGCAGATGTCCCTGTAACACGGCGACCACGTTGTGCCCCTGAAACGCCGCCAGCACGTCGGGCGCGTTATCGACCGTGAGCGTGTTGTACTTCTGCCCCGTGGTGACTTTCTCCGCGTACGTCGCGAAGGCGCTGACGAGCGGCACGTGCACGGTGACGATGATTGGCGTTGTTGCACCCGCGCGGTTCAGTTCGTCCTTCAGCCAGGTCAATTGAGGGTCATCGATCCGCGCTTGCCACATACGGTCTTCGGTCGGCTGAATGGAATCGAGGACGATGAGGTGCCAGCCCTTATGATCGAACGAATAATAGGTCCGGCCCACGCGGTCTTCGTACATTTTCTTGCCGTAGCTCGGATCACTCGGTGACGCACCACTCTTGATGTTGATGCCGAAAACATCGTGATTTCCGATCGTGTGGTGCAGCGGCATCTGCAGCGTTTGCTCGGTTCTCTTATACAGATCGAAAACCGCATTGGCGCGCGCGCGATCCACGCTCAGCGCATCGAAAACGTGATCGCCACCCATGATTGCGAACTCGGGTCGGAGGCCAGCGATCTTGCGAAAGCACATATCACATCCGTGTGCAGCGTCGAGTTCCGGTTGGATGTGTGTGTCGGTGAAAAAGACAAAGTCAAACGATCCTGGCGCGGCATCCGCTGCCAACGTGAGCGAGGTCGGGGCAAAGGACGCCGCAGCGCTCGCGACAGCCGCCGTCTTCAAAAAGGTTCTACGATCAATTGCCATCGGTTACTCCTCGGGCCGAACAACGAGCCGAACTTTGAACGAACACCCGAATGTTATCACTGCCCACCGGCCGTTACGTCTCCGCCCCGAACAGTCATTTGCTCGATGGTCCCATTCGCGCTATCCTCCCGCGTTCCGAGGAGGACTTAAGTTTCTACGTTTGGCTTTCCTCTTGATCGTCGGCGTGGGCTGCTTCGCTGCAACCGCATTCGGACAGCGCGCACCGTTCACCGTAGGCACGGCGACCGCGGCGTCTGGCCAAACTGCCACCGGCTTCCTCCAGGTTCCGGCCGGAGTTGATGCGGCCACCGACATCCCGGTAATTGTCGTGAACGGCGCGAAGTCCGGGCCTGTCTTGGCGCTGGTTTCGGGCGCCCACGGCACCGAATACGCATCCATCATTGCGCTCGAAAAGCTGATTCCCGCGCTCGACCCCGCTGAACTTTCCGGCACGGTTGTGCTACTTCCTCTGGTTAACATTCCCTCGTTCCTGCAAAAGGTGCCTCACGTCAACCCGATCGACAAGAAGAGCATGAACCGCTATTACCCGGGCAAGTCTGACGGGACGCAAACCGATCGCGTCTCCTACCTGATTACGAAAGAGGTCGTCGACCGCTGCGACTACCTGATCGACTACCACGGCGGCGACCTGGACGAGAGCCTACGCCCCTATGCCTACTGGGGACCAACCGGCAAAGCCGGGCAGGACCGCGTGTCGAAGGATATGGTGCTGGCGTTCGGGCTCGACCACATCATCATCTGGCACGAGCGGCCTACGGATCCCGCCGCTACGCGCTATCTGGACAACACCGCTTCGGTACATGGGAAGCCGTCGATCGTCGTGGAAGCGGGCCACGCGGGGACAACCGAGACTGACGACATCGCGCTGCTGGTGAACGGCACGCTGAGCACTATGCGCGCGCTGAAGATGTTGCCGGGCAACGCACACCTGATCGAGAACCCTGTATGGCTCGATCAGATCGTCGACATCGAAAGCGACCTCGAGGGAATTTTCTATCCGCTGGTCAAGCGCGGAACCTATGTGCAGCAGGGAATGAAGATCGGCTACGTCACCGACTACTTCGGCAAGACCATTTTTGACGCGCGCGCTCCGGTTTCTGGCGTGGTACTGCACATCAACGCCCTTCCCTCGCTCAAGAGAGGCGACAACATCGCCAACATCGGTGTGGTGGCTGCAAAAGCGCCATGAGCACTTCGTAAGTTCGCCGTGGACACAAACCGCCCGCCGAAGTCGTGTAGAATGTCCGGGAATTCAGCAGCAATTCCTCTATGAGAGGTTTCCGTGGCATCCGACTATCTGCTCAAGACAGAACCTACGGTCTATTCGTTCGCCGACCTTCAGCGAGACAAAGTTACCGAGTGGGACGGTGTGTCCAATCCCACCGCGCTCAGAAACCTGCGCGAGATGCAGCCGGGCAATGGTCTGATCATCTACCACACGGGAGACGACAAGAGCGCCGTGGGCACCGCCACTGTGGTTTCGGTGGACGCCTCCGACCCGAAAAGCCCAGTGGTGAAGATCAAAGCAGGGAAGCCGCTGCCGAAACCAGTAACGCTGGCAGAGATTAAAACAAACAAACTTTTCGCCGACTCGCCCCTCGTGCGACAGGGCAGACTATCGGTTGTTCCCCTAACTGCGGCCCAATACAAGGCATTGACCTCTAGCTAGTTCGATGGAGCGGGCCAGTGGAAATCGAAAAGTTCGCCGCGTTCTTGTTTTTGTCGCTCTCGATCACTGCCGTCGCCTCCATCGCCCAGCAGGCCGCGCTTAGCCCAAGCGTTGCCAAAGTCGAATTTGAGAACGACCAGGTTCGTGTTCTGCGTGCTTCCCTGAGTGCACATCAAAAAACACCCATGCACCGGCACCCCAGCCGCATCGGCATTACCATCACGGAGAACGACCTTCGCGTCTATTTGCCAGATGGCACCTCAACAACTTCCGCGCGCGGCGCCCACGAGATTTTCTGGAGTGAACCCGTAACACATCAAGTCGAAAACCTCTCCGCCAATGCCATGCAAAACATCGAGATTGAATTGAAACGCGCGAACGGCATGGGAGCGACGGTGAAATCAGCCACGGTCGAATCCAAAGCTCAGGGCACCGCAACGGATCCCGTCGCCGTCGAGCAGGAGCCCCATCATCACGTCGTCTTTGAAAATCAATACGTTCGCGTTCTTGACGTAGTCGTCAATCCGGGCGATACGACGCTCTTCCACAAGCATTCGCTCGACAACGTCGCCATCCAACTCAACGACGCCAACATCAAACGCCAATTTCCTGGCGAAGATTGGGTCGCCACACCCGCAAAAGAAGGCTCCGTTGGTTTCGTCGCCGGAACCAGGACACCGTATACCCACCGCATCAGCAACGCAGGTACTACGGTATTCCACGTCCTGGACATTGAAATCCTTCCTTAGACCTCCTTCACTGATTCTGCCGCCGTGAGTTGCCAAGTTCAGATTTAGAGGGCATTATATCAGCGACAATTTCCCGCAGAAGTCCCGGCCCGACCTGTGAAATCTATATGAGCGTCGATACGCGTCCCGATGGAATGTCGGGCATACACAGACTCCTTCGTTGTATCGAATCGCATGTGCTAAATAGCTCTGCATTGACGTTGCTGCTGGCTACGCTTACATTCGGATGCGGCGGGGGTGCAAGTTCTATGCCACTCCCATCAGGTCCAGTTCCAGCGTCCAAGGTAGTTTCTGTCGTTCCAAGTTGCGCGTCTCCGCTCGCTTCCGGCGCGTCTGAGACTTGCTCTGTGGTGGTCAAAGGCACTGGTAACTTTAACAGCGCAGTAACTTGGTCCGCGTCGAGCGGAACGATTTCGAGCGCGGGTGTGTTCACTGCTCCGACGGTAACCGCCGCTACATCCGCCACCGTAACGGCCACCAGCATAGAAGGTTCGGTACAGGGAGCGGTGATGGTCAACATCACGCCTCCGCTCCCGCCCGCTGTGACCTCTGTGACGGTGACTTGCGCGACTCCGATTTCATCCGGTGGTACCAGCCAGTGCTCTGCGAGCGTGGCACCAGCCGCGGCGCCGCAAGGCGTGACTTGGTCTGTGTCTCCAGGAGCATCTATCTCGCAAACAGGTTTGTTGACCGCGCCCACGGTGACCGCGAATCAGACCGTGATGGTCACCGCGACCAGTGCGGCGGCCCCGACGGTATCCGGGGCGTTTACGGTGACTGTTGACGCACCGCCCCTGCCCGCTGTGACCTCTGTGACGGTGACTTGCGCGACTCCGATTCCATCCGGCGGTACCAGCCAGTGCACCGCAATCGTGGCCCCGGCGGGCTCCCCGCAAACCTTAACTTGGTCTGCCTCTACAGGTGCGTCCATCTCGCAAAATGGTCTGTTGAACGCACCCACGGTCACCGCGAATCAGCCGATAACAGTCACGGCAACCAGTGTAGCCACCCCGGCAATCTCGGGGTCATTTGTCGTAACTGTAGACGCGCCGCCATCCGCGACCGGCCCTGAAAACCTTGGAGTCGGTAGCGCGCCTTCGACAGTCGTTGATCCTAATGGCGTCATCGACATCGCCTGGATCACCCAGTCCGGAGTCGTGTTCAGTCAGTCCCAAGACCATGGCGTTACCTTCAGCGCAGCAAATCTTGTCCTCCCGTTGCCGATGCTTTCAGAACAGATGAACATTCAACTCGACGCACAGAACGACATCGTCATTTTCGCGACGTACAATACCAGTGCTGCCGCGGCCACCGCGATGCTCGCTCGCTCCACCGACGGCGGAAAAACGTTCACGAACCTTGCGGTGACTCAGAATGGATTGTTCCCTGTGTTGCTGGTGGAACCAGGTGGCGCACTCGACCTGGCGTATCTCGACGTACTCACCAGCGCGCTGCATGAAAGTCGTTCCACTGATGGCGGAAAAACGTTCTCGACCGACCAGGTTTTGTGGACCACGACCCAGGACGCGATAGACCTGCAAGGTGTTATTGGGCCGCAGGGACAAATCTATTTCGCCTGGAGTCAGGAGTCGGGCGCAACCTGCGAGATTTTTTTCACAGCATCCGTGGACGATAAAACATTCTCGAAGCCGGTCCAGCTTTCGAACGACACGGGATGCGACGTGAATCCGAGTCCGCTGGTGGACGCGTCAGGCAACGTGAATATTGCCTGGGTGTCTTCCGGCAAGACGCTCTATTTCACGCGCTCAACAGACCAAGGTCAAACCTTCGCGAAGCTTGCGACGGTCACGCAGACCGGCATCAGCCTGAATGCGCCGAATTTCGTGGTGGCGCCAAGTGGCGAAATCGATTTGGTCTACCAGTCCCTGGCTATCGGCGCGAACTACGAGGTCTTTTTCACGCAATCGCCGGATCATGGCGCGACGTTCTCCACGCCTATCAACCTGACACTGCCGCCGGTGCCAAACTTCACAGGTGGCGGCGATCCATCCGTAGGCGTGGACATCACCGGGAAAATTACGATCGCTTGGGAAGACGACGGGAAAGGTACATTTTCCGGCGACAACGACATCTATATCAGTACTTCGACGGATGGAAAAACGTTCAGTTCTGCCACTGACATATCGAACACGACAGACCAGATTGAAGTCTTCCCAATGGTCATCGAAACGCCGACAGGTTTGCGCTACATCACCTGGTACGACACGACCGGCCAGCAAACAAACCCGGTCTTAAGCGTGTTTTTTTACGCGGTTCAATAGTAAAAAAGAGAGTCTTTGTCCGTTCGATTGTCGGAGACTTAGCCGCTACACACTCCGTCCGTCGCTAGGTTTCCAAGCTCCTCGCCCAAGTGGCCGTGGTTTGCGCTAATTCGTGTAGGACCCCGGCATCGGTCTTTCCGGAACTCTTGAGAACGTGGAACGAGTGATCCGCGGATTCGATGACATGAAGTGTCGCTAACGAGCCGAGTTTTGCGCAGACCGGCCGAAGCAGGTCGAGACCCGCGAACGTGTCGCGGGTTCCTTGCAAGAACAGCATCGGCACGCTGACTTTCGCGAGATGATCGGCGCGTTTGACGCCAGGCTGCCCGGGCGGGTGGAGCGGGAACCCGAAGAAAACGAGTCCTCGCACTTGATCCAGCGGATGTTGGGACGCAGCGGTGGAAGTCATGCGGCCGCCCATAGACTTGCCGCCGGCCATGAGGGACAAACCCGGAGCGGCTCTTTGCGCGGCATACACGGCGGCGCTTACGGCCGCGGTAAGCACCGGCGGGCGATCGGGTGCGCGACGGCGTTGCTCCATGTATGGGAATTGGTAGCGAAACGTGGCGATCCCGGCGGCGGAGAGTTCCCCAACCAGCGCCTCCAGAAATGGGTGGGTCATCCCCGCACCGGCTCCGTGGGCAAGCACCAGCAGCCAGCGAGGCTTTGCAGGCCGCACTAGTAGCGCCGAAACTTCGCCCGCACCTTCGACTGCGAAACGCAACTCTCTCGCGGCACTCACGTCGGCAGGATTCTAGCAGAACGCCTCGGCGGAAGGATGCCTCTCTCAAACGGGAACGATATCGAGCCTGAACGAAATCCGCAGCCCAGGCTCGATCGACCATGGTCATTGACCATGGTCTGAATCCCTAAACTCATGTTTCTGCGTGATTTACACTTATGGAAGAGATTGCCATTTCCAAATTTAAGGCGACCTGCCTGGCAGTGCTCGAGCGCGTTCGTAGGACCAATCAGCCGATCCGCGTAACGCGCTTCGGAAAGCCGGTAGCCGAAATTATTCCGCCGTCTCCCCCTGAACGGCCCCGTCGTAGCTTCGGCATAAGGCAGGGAGGCCATATCGTCGGCGATATCGTCGGTCCCGTCGTCGATCTCTCCGATTGGGAAGTCGAGCAAGAGGATCCGCAAGACGAAAAAACTAGATGAATCTTTTACTGGATACGCATGTTTGGCTCTGGAATACTCTCGAGCCGTGGAAGATCACTTCAGAAGTCAATCAGGCGCTAGCCGATCCCGGCAATGAACTCTACTTGTCACCGATCAGCGTCTGGGAACTTGTCGTACTCGTGGGAAAAAGCGAGTTGTTCTTGACGAAGAAATGGACCGATGGGTCGCCAAGTCAAAGGAGAACCTTATGTTGAGAGAAGCGGTCATTTCGTGGGCGGTAGCTGATGAGCTGCGTTACACAATTCTGGATCACAGGGACTCTGACGATCGCCTTCTGGCCGCGACGGCCAAAGTCTATCAACTTACATTTGGTGACCGCCGATGAGCGCCTGCTTCGTGCTCCGGGCCTGAGCGTGCTGTCAAATCGCTAAGTGAAATCAAAGATTGGGGTCTCTTGTTCGTCGGGCCGGAGATATGGCGGTCTATATGTGCAATCGAGAACTGCAGCGCTATTTCGCGGCGGATGCACCCTGCAATTCAGTGAGCGCGGCGAGCACCTCCTCGCTGTGCTTGTCGGGTTTGACGTCGAGCCAGACCTTTTCGACTTTCCCTTGCGGATCGATCAGGAAGGTATGCCGCGATGAGAGCTTGGCGACACCCATATTCATGACCGAGTCGTATTGCGTCGAAACTTCGCTCTTTGTATCGGCCAGCAACTTAAAACTCAGACCTTCCTTGGTGCAGAACTTCTGATGAGAATCTTTGTCCTGCATGCTGACGCCGATGATGACGGCGTTCTTCTGTTCGTATTGCGTAAGGTCTCGCTGGAAATTATGCGCTTCGACGGTGCAACCGCTGGTGAAATCCTTGGGGTAAAAATACAGCACGATCCACTTGCCCTTAAAGTCGTGCAGGCTCACGGGTTTGCCTTCCTGCGAATTCAACGTGAAATCGGGAGCCGGAGTTCCAACGGCGGGCGCCTTATCGCCCGCGCGCAACGAACTAATTCCCAACGCAACCGCAAATATCGCCACCAAAACCACCGCCATCCAGACGAACTTCATATCCCACCTCGTTTTCTGTAAGCGCGCTTCAATCTGCCCGCGGGCAGGCTGTTTTCTGACGAACTGCCTCTTGGACGCACAGCATGGTAGTGAGATGTGAAGAGAAACGCCAGGGTTTCACCGCGCGCGCGACTTGGCGGCATGGCGCTTCTATTCGGGCTGCGTGAATCGGCCAAAGCCGAGGCGCACTTGAATCGTGTTAACGCCTGGGTTCGGAGTGGTAAGACCGGCATTGGAGATGTGCATGAAGCGGACTTCGGCGCTCCAGTTATATTTGTTCTTCAGAAAGTGCGCCCCGATCGCACCGCCCGTGGTGAAATTCACGCGCGATGTTCCCGGAGGCGCTTGGTGGTTGGTGAAGAGCGTGCCGCCTCCAAGATCGATGTACGGCGAAATACTGTGGTGCTCGACAAAGTTCCACTTCAGCGCGAAGGGATTCAGACCGAATCCGTACGCCGTGCCGGTTCTCTGCGTCAGCCAAAAGATGGGAACAACATCGACTGCGTATTCGAAGCGGCCACGCAGTGGACCCGGCGCGACCGGATCCGTCAGGATCCAGCCGTAGCGCAAGCCCAGGTTCCACACACCCGTGTCGGAGGCGCTGCCGTTGATGCCGTGTCCGCCGCCGGTCCATATCTGCAAGTCATGACCACCGCCCTCTGGTCCCGACTGCGCAATCGCTGCCGGGGCAAGCAGAATGGTTCCAAGCGCGATGGTTGCGAGAATGCTCTTCACCCGTGAATCTCCTCAGTTCGCGATCTATCAGCGTTTGAGACGCCAATACGATAACTCAAGTTGCATGTCAGGATGGCGGATCACTTCAGATAGGTGCGCACGATCTGAATGACGTCGTCGGCGGCTTCGCCTGCGGATTTTGAATTGCGTGGCATGTGGTTGCGGATGTGATCCTCCATCAACTCGCCCATCAGGCTGTTAATCGCGCCGCGGGCGGCGGAAAGACGCTGCAGCACGTCGGCGCAGGGCTCCTCCTGATTCAGGGCCCGGAGCACCCCTTCAAGCTGGCCGATGACTTTCTTGGTGCGGTTAACGAGATCCAATTTTTCTCTGGAGGTATGCGTCATAGTCCTTGACTACCCTACAGGGGTATGGTATCAACTCTTCCATGGCAACGAAAGGCCTGTCCGCACAGTAGAGCAAATTACCCTCGAAGTGCAAGCAGGACGGGCGCCTGATGTTGGTGGTTGCCGCGAACGGGTTTCCGAAAGTCTCTGATTAACTATACTGTACAAAAATAGTTTAGCATGTTTAACTACTCCTCAAAGGAGTCTCTCGTTTTTGTTCATCGTGCCGTAACGAGCAGCCCCCTATCGTCAAAGTTTCCTTGATCGCAAGCGCATCACATAGTGGCCCATATTCCTGTTGAGGGGAACCGGAGATGTCAGGGTTCGATCTAAGATTTGCCTGGCGCCCGTGCTTGCTGCTGGCCGCCCTGTCTTTCACGCGGCTACCCGCGGCGTCGGCCCAAGCCAGCACTCCGGCGCAAGTGAGCACTCCGGTGGATCAGCCTCAGGATGCCGACTCCACCGGCGAAAGCGCCGGACCCGATTCGCTGCCGACGATGTTCCCGCACCTGGAGACCGACCGATTGTGGATCTCCGGCCAGGCGAACTTCATCTCGCAGTGGCACCCGGGATTCCATTCGCCGTATTCGGGAAAGAACAGTCTTTCGGCCGAGGCGCAGGATGCCACCTCTCGTGTACTCACATTGTTCACCGGCCTACGCCTCACGAGCATGTCCGAGCTTATTTGCGACGTCCAGGAGACTGGCGGTAATGGGTTGGGACAAGCCCTGGGCGTCGCCGGGTTTATGAATCTGGACGTGGTGCGAAATCCTTCGCTGAGCAAGGCGCCGTACATCGCGCGTTTGATGTGGCACCAAATCATTCCCCTCAGTCACGGAAATGGGCCGAGCGACCGAAACCCATTTTCACTATTCAGCCTGCTCCCGGAGCGGCGGATCGAGATACGCTTCGGCAAACTCAGCATGGCGGATTTCTTCGATCTCAATTCCTACGGTACCGACAGCAATTTTCAGTTCATGAACTGGACCGCGGATAACAACGGAGCATACGACTACGCCGCGGACACGCGCGGATTCACATTCGCGGCGATGGCCGAATATCATCACAACCGCCACGTGATCGTGCGCTTTGCCGAGGCTTTGATGCCCAAGGTCGCCAATGGCATTCATCTCGACGCGGATCTGAGCCGTGCCCGCGCCGAGAACGCGGAGTTGGAACTCCGCGGAAGTCTTTTGCATCGCCAAGATGGGATCTTGCGGCTGCTCACTTTCGTGAACCACGCGAATATGGGCAGCTACCGTACGGCAATCGACAATTTTCTTGCCGGCCTCACCCCCACTCCGGACATCACCGCGCATCCGCTACAGACCACCGTGAAGTACGGCTTCGGAGTAAATTTCGAGCAGCCGTTGAACGATTGGTTTGGGGTATTTGGACGGTGGGGATGGAACGAAGGGCAGCACGAGTCCTACGCATATACCGAAGTGGATCAGACCGATGAGATCGGCGCAGGCGCCAGCGGAAGGCGCTGGGGCCGGAAATTCGATCGCGCCGGACTCGTTTTCATATCGAACGGCATTTCACGCGAACATCAGCAATATCTAGCGCTGGGTGGCGATGGGTTTTTGCTCGGAGACGGTCGGCTCACCTACGGCCGCGAAAATATCGTGGAGACCTACTACACAATGCATGTCTGGCGTGGATTTTACCCATCACTCGGATTGCAGTATGTCGACCACCCAGGCTATAACCGCGATCGTGGCCCCGTGGTCGTTCCGACACTCCGCTTGCATCTGGAGTTCTAAGTCACGCCGGAGGAACGACTAACGCTATCCTGGCGTAGTCCTTGCCCAGTTCCGCACATAGCGCTTCAACGACCAGTTCATGATCGGCGCGCTGCGGGAGCCCCGAGACGGTAGCGCATCCGATGATGCCCGCACCATGCACGCGAATCGGAAACGACCCGCCGTGCGCGGCAAAGTCCGCAATTGGCAGTCCGTATTTTTCAAAAAGGCTGGCGCCCATGTCCAGGCCAACAGCGTAAGAACTCCGATGAAATCTCGCCACCAGATTGCTCTTGCGGCGTATCCACTCGGCGTTGTCAGGTGTGCTGCCGGCAAGGGCCGCATAGAAGAGCGGATGCCCGAAGCGGCGGATGTCGATCGCGAGCACAAGCTTTCGCGATGCAGCCAGTTCGCGCAAGCGCGATCCGACGCGCCAAGCCGCATCTTCATCGAATCGTGTGAAATGCAGTTCTCTTTCCTGCGCGGCAATCGCCGCCAAATCATCTTCGCGCGCGGTCACGAGGCCGTCCCATGTACCGAATTTACCGAAGTCCCTCAAGCCTTTTGCTATCGCTGCGGAACTCAATCAACGGCGGCCAGAACAAAGTCGCCACTCCCACTGTAGAGGGCGGCGCTTGGCTACGCCCGGCCGTTGCATCTTGACTCAATCGAAAAATCGCGGATCGGCCGAATCCAAATCGATCAGCTCAATTGCGGGAACTGGCCAATGCCGAGCCCGGCCCGTGCGCCAGTTACTTCTTGACCGCCGCCAAAATCTGCTTCTGGTTCTTCAGAATCGCAGCTTGATTCTTTTTGATCGTTTCCTGATTCGCCTTGATCTGCCCCTGGTTCCCGAGAATTGCTTTCTGGTTCTTCAAAATCTGTTTCTGATTCGCAAGAACGTTGCTCTCGGACATTTTTTAGCAGCCTCCGGACTGAAGTGTACAAGATAAGGCAGCGGCGAGCCCTGGATTTCTCCAACGCCCGCAGCGAGGCGCATTCTCCCAGCGCCGCCCGCATGCGTCAATAATCTATTTAGCATCTTTTTTAGTGGACGGATTTTGTGAAAACAGGCAACCGCTGCGCTCTGCACACCCACACCCCTAGTATGAATCTACTATTGATCGCGAAACGCCCCAATGGAATAGTCCGCTCTATCCTTTATTAGGATTTTCGATATCCTAGAAGCCTCGGAGGGCAGTCCCATGGCGGTTTCCGCTCCCAGCATCCACAGCGCCCACCTAGCGGCGGATGCGGGCTCCAGCTTTTACGAGAAACTCAACTCCAAATGGCACGAACGCGCCCTACAGATTTTCATGGCCATCGTCCTGGCGCATTGGGGCGAGCACCTGGTTCAGGCCTATCAGATTTGGGTCATGGGATGGCCGCGCCCGATGGCCAACGGCATTCTCGGCCTCTGGTATCCCTGGCTGATCAAGTCCGAAACCCTACACTACGGATACGCGCTCGTCATGCTCATCGGGATTTGGGTTTTGCGCAAAGGTTTTACCGGGACAAGCCGAAAGTGGTGGACCGTCGCTTTAGTGATCCAGTTCTGGCATCACATCGAGCACCTGCTGCTCATCACCCAAGCGACCATGCATCACAATTTCTGGGGCAAGCCTGTACCGGTCAGTGTGCTGCAGTTAGTCTTCCCCCGTGTAGAACTTCACCTCTTTTACAACAGCGTTGTTTTCATCCCCATGGTCATCGCCATGTACTACCATATGTTTCCGCTAGTAGGAGAACAGGGACAAGCGGCATGCTCCTGCGAGTGGCGGAAGGGTGCGCAGAACGCGCCAGCCTGCGCTGTGTAGGCGGGGTCCTGCGGCATACGTACAAAGGAATTGTCCTCGTCGCCTTCGCGAGCCTTGTGATTGTGGGCTTTGTCGGCTGCTCGAAATCACCCGGTCGATTACCGTCAATTTCCGTGGATCATGACATCAGCCCACAACCAACTCGCGTTGGCCCGGCAACAGTCACCCTGCGGCTGACAGATGTTGCCAGGAGGCCGGTGACGGGGGCGCACATTACCATTGAGGGAGACATGTCGCACCCCAGGGATGAGTCCGGTTTTCGGCCAAGCGGAGGAATTGGAAGCGGGGCGCTACCAGGGCCAAATCGGGTTCGCCATGGCTGGTGACTGGGTCCTTCTTTTTCATATCACGCTGCCCGACGGCCGCACACTCGGCCGTCTGGTCAGCGTTCCAGCAGTCCGGGCCAACTGAACACGTTGTCTACGCCCTCCAATCCGTCTCTCGTCACACCTGAGTCTGTTGTTCCATTCGACTTGTTAAAGGCTCCGGGCATCAGCCGTTTTTTGCTCTGGCGTCACTCGCGCACTATTCTCCAAGTCCCCCTTCTCCTTGTCAGCATCGTAATGATCCTGCAAGGATTGCTGGGTCCGACCCTCGCGCCGAAAAATCTCGCCACGGTCCTCGCCTGGGTGCACTTTCGCGGCGCCCTGGTCCTGGTGATACTCTGCGCCGGCAATTTTTTCTGCTTGGCCTGTCCATTCATGGCGGTGCGCAATGCGGCCCGCCGCTTCCTTCGTCCCCACCTCAACTGGCCCCAATGGCTCCGTAACAAATGGATAGCCGTCGCCCTCTTCGTGCTCATTCTTTTCACGTACGAACTATTCGATCTCTGGTCGTCGCCGTGGTGGACCGCTTGGCTCATCCTCGCCTATTTCCTAGCCGTCCTCGTAGTCGACGGCGTCTTCAAGCACGCCTCGTTCTGCAAATTTGTCTGCCCGATCGGCCAATTCAACTTCATTGCCTCGACGCTCTCTCCCCTCGAAGTCCAGGTGCGCGATGCGAACGTTTGCGTCCCATGCAAAACCAAAGACTGCATCCGCGGGACCCGCCATGTAGGCGCTGGGCTTAAGCCCGGCGCCCAAAAGGGAATGCCGTCCGAGCTAAGAGTGATCCGACGAGGTTGCGAGCTAGCCCTGTTTCAACCCCGCAAAGTCGGCAACATGGATTGCACATTCTGCCTCGATTGCGTCCACGCCTGCCCCCACGACAACATCGGCATCCTCAGCCGTGTCCCTGCCGCAGAGTTAATAGTCGACCCGCTGCGTTCCGGCATCGGTTATTTCTCGCGGCGCAAAGATCTCGCCGCGCTCGCGTTAGTTTTCAGCTTCGGCGCCCTTCTGAACGCTTTCGGCATGGTCAGCCCTGTGTACGCGTTGGAGGACTGGCTCGGCAAACTCCTCCACGTCAACCAGGAAGCCCCGGTCCTCGGTCTGATCTTCGCTTTCTTCCTCGTCGTCGAGCCGGTCATCCTCCTGGGTTTTGCCGCCTGGCTGACCCGCGCCCTGAGTGGCAGCAATCGCCAAATCCTCCCGCTCGCCGTTCGTTACAGCTACACTCTTGTCCCGCTAGGATTTGGAATGTGGCTCGCCCACTACGGCTTCCACTTCTTCACCGGCCTGCTCACCTTTATTCCCGTCACGCAGAACGCGCTCACCGACATTGGCGTGCGAATATTGGGCGCGCCGCGATGGACCCTCACTGGACTGCCGGTGAGATTTGTTCAGCCGGTGGAATTCGGATTTCTCGTTCTCGGACTCGCCGGCTCGTTATTGGTAGCGTACCGCCTGTCGGAAGAGGACTTCGCTGATCGCCCGATGATGGCTTTCGCGCCGTGGGCGGCCGTCTGCCTGCTGATCTGGATTTCGTCGGTCTGGCTCATGTTGCAACCCATGGAGATGCGCGCGACGCTCATGAGCGGATAGATTCTGTCCGGCAAGGATAGGGCACGCCTTTACAGGCTGCGGAAAAAGTTTTTTTCTTCAGGCGGTCGGTGCTTTAGCGCCGACGTAAACTGCGTGCTCTCAACGGGCTTCGGTTTATCCTGAGGAACGAAGGGCCCCTGAAGGAAGCTTTTCGTTTTGTTGCATTTTTCGGCAGCCGTACAGCCGTTCCGTAAGCGTTTGCGCAGCAACCCGACTTTAGCCGCTGAGGGCCGAACTCGCGGGGGGCCACGCAGACTCAAATTAGTTCGATCTTCGAGCCAGAGGGTCGCGGCAACAGATAACGATGGGGAATCGGCAAAAATACGGAAAGCGAATCTTGCGCAGCTACATGTTTGCGTGCGCGCTTGCACTCGCGATTCCGGCGGGGGCGCACAACGGTCCGCCCTTTCCCATCATCACCGACCAACGCGTCGGGCCTTGCACCGTCTCGCTCTGGGTTCACCCTGATGTTGGCGTTTCCTCTCCGTTCTTCGTGATCCTCGAGCCAATCCAAGGTGGCTCCATACCGAACGACCTGAAGATTCGAATCGGTATCCAGCCCGAAAGCGGTCGCCTCGCCGAAGTCGTCTATCCGGCGTGGCGCGAAAAACTCCGAGGCCAGGTGGAATTCAAAACCGAGGTCCAGTTTGACGCCGACGAAATGTGGCGCGTGCGCCTCATCCTCGAAAGCTCGCAAGGCCGGGGCGAAGCGTTATCGAGAGTGGAAGCAACTCCACCGGGATTCGGTCGCTGGGACTTGCTGCTTTACCTTCTGCCGTTTCTCGGCATGGGCTTTCTGTGGTTCCGCGCCATCGCGAAAAGGCGCAACTATCGAAAAAGTCAGGTTCAAGCAAGTTGAGCAAACTTGCCCTCAGGCTTTCGGCGTTGGAGAATGGAGCGCAACATTGGATATTTCCGGTTCGTTCGTGAAAATGAAAATGCCTGCTAAATGCGCCGCGCCCGCAGGGAGCCCGCCGGGTGCCGCACCCTTGGGTTTTAAGGGTGCGGTCTTTGACCTTCGTCGGTTGATCGTGAGAGAGAAGTCTCCAGCGGCCGCGCACGCGGCCACAGGTGCGGCCCTGTCTCGCACCCAGTCCTATCGGGCCCCGCGTGCAGTGGCGCTACTTCTTTCTGTGATCGTTGTCGTCGCCTGCGCCGGATGCCATCCGAACGGCAACCTGCCTGACAGATCCTCGAAAGTCTATGCTGACGTCGTCTCCGCTTTCTACATCGGCTTAGCAGCCCTCCAGGTTGGCGACGACGTCCATGCCGAAAGCAAACTCTCTCAGGTGACGCTCCTCGTGCCCGCCGAACCTGCTGGCTGGGCCAATTGGGGCGTGCTCGCGCTGCGACAAAGGAATCTGGACGCCGCCGCGCTGAGATTCGAGCGCGCTCGCGCGTTGGCTCCTCAGATTGACCACATCTACGATCTACTCGGCGCCATGGAGAGCGCTCGGGGCCACTCCGTCGAAGCCATCGCCAACTGGCGGAAAGCAACCGAGATCAATCCAAAGAATTATCGGGCCGCATATAACCTGGCAGAAGAGATCGAACGCCAAGGCGGCCCGAACGCCGACGCCGAGTTCCAGGATCTGATCCAAAAAATCCTGGCCGCGCAGCCCGACAACTTGGCCGCCTTCCTGGAGCTGAGCCGCGTCGCTGCAAAACGCGGCGACACCTCCACACTCCAGTCCACAATCGCCAAAATCGGCCAGCACTCCGCCGCCTGGCCCCCCGAGGTTCAGCAGCAGTTCGCGGCCCTGCAAGCCGCTGCTTCCAGCCCAGATCCTCGCTCCGCCGCGACACGAACGACGTTCCTCCGCAACACGTTGATGCGCGTCCCGGAATTTCGCGAAAGCCTCGCCGTTCTGAAAGCTCCAGCGGGCGAAGAAGCCGAGCCCTTTACTCATTTTCTTCGACTGCCATACCCCGTCTTCGCGCCGTCGCCGGCGGATCTGGCGCTTACCTTCACACCGCAGCCCATCGCAACTCCCGACAGCAGCCACTGGAACTGGATCGGCGCAATCGCCCTGGGTAGTGCCGGAGCCCCGGTTGTCGCCGAAGCGAATGGTCGGGAAGTTCGCCTCGCCACGGGCGCGGTGCTCCCGTTCCCGGGTGGTCCATCGGTAGTTCCGCCAACACCCGACGGCATTCTGCAAATCGACTTCAACTATGATTTCAAGACCGATCTCGTCCTCGCCGGTGCAGGGGGCGTCCGCCTGATGCGCCAGGACGATCCGAAGAAGTTCACAGACGTAACGTCAAAAGCAAAACTGCCGCTGGACATCACCAATGCCAGCTACGTCGGCGCCTGGGCTGTCGACATAGAAGCGGACGGCGACCTCGACATCGTTCTCGGCGCCAAAGACGGCCTACCGCTCGTCCTGCGAAACAACGGCGATGACACTTTCACTCCCATTCATCCCTTTCCCGGTGTCTCCGGCCTGCTCGGATTTGCGTGGGCCGATTTTGATGGCGACGGCAACGCCGACGCCGCACTCATCGACGCACAGGGGCGTCTGCACATCTTCCACAACGAGCGGCAAGGTCAGTTCCGTGAGGTCTCCCTGCCAACCGGTTTCGCTACCACCAAAGCCATCAACGTGGGCGATCCTGACAACGACGGCATTCTCGATCTGCTCGCGGTTCAATCCGACGGTGCAATTACCAGCGTCTCCTACCGCGGGGAGCAACGTTGGACCATCTCGGAAATTGCTCGAGTGCCGAACCCTGCCAGCTATCTTTCCGGCGCGGTACGCCTGCTTGTCGCCGATCTCGACAACAATGGCGCGCTCGACCTGCTCGTCAGTCCAGTCCCGCAAGACGCGACGCACAGCAGCCTGAACCCGCTAATTTGGCTTGCCGACGAAAACCGTAGGTTTGTCCTCCTGGATCGCCTTTCGATGCCGGCAGCCGTGTTCGATGTCGCCGACCTGACCGGTGACGGACGCCCCGATCTCCTCGGTTTTTCCGCCGACCAGCAACCCGTGCAGGCCGCCAATCACGGCACGAAAAACTATCATTGGCAGGTCGTCCGCCCTCACGCCAAGCAGGCCGTCGGAGACCAGCGCATCAATCCTTTTGGCGTCGGCGGCGAAATCGAAATCCGCTCTGGCTTACTCGTGCAAAAGCAGACGATCGAGGGACCCCAGGTCCATTTCGGCCTCGGCAATCAGACCAGCGCCGAAGTCGTGCGCGTCGTCTGGCCCAACGGCACCGTTCGCGCCGAATTTGGCGTGCAAGCCGACCAGGAAGTCGTCACCGAGCAGCGCCTCAAGGCCAGTTGCCCGTTCCTCTTCGCCTACAACGGAAAGCACATGGAATTCGTCAAAGACGCCGTGCCCTGGGGCTCGGCCATCGGCCTGCGCATCAACACGTTGGGCTCTGCAAAAATCGCCACCACCGGCGAGTGGTACAAGATTCGCCGCGATCAGCTCGTCCCTCACGACGGCTACTACGACCTCCGCATCACCGCTGAACTCTGGGAGGTCTACTACTACGATTACATCGGCCTCATGACGGTCGATCACCCTGTTGGCACAGAAATCTTCGTAGACGAGCGCTTCTCTATCCCGCCGCCAAAGCCTGGCTTCACCACGGTTGAAACTCCGCACAAAATCGCTCACGCCACCGACGACAACGGCCATGACGTCACCGCCATCGTCGACACCCTTGACGGAAACGCTCTCGACTCCTTTGGGCAGGGCCAATTTCAGGGCATCACCCGCGAGCACTATCTCGAGGTCGATCTTGGTGCTGACGCGCCCAAGTCCGGTCCGCTTTACTTGATCGCCCAAGGTTCCATCCACGACACCGAATCCTCCCTCAACGTTGCCATTACCCAAGGCAACCGCTGGCACGCGCATGGTCTCAGCGTCGAAGTCCCCGACGGCCACGGCGGCTGGGCCATCGCGCAATCCAATCTCGGCTTTCCCGCCGGCCGCAAGAAAACCATCCTCTTTAATCTGACGAACATCTTTCGGCCCGGTACGCCGCGCCGCGTGCGCCTCCGAACCAATCTCGAGATTTATTGGGACTGCATCGAATGGGCCAAGGGCCTGCCCGACGCCTCCTTGAAAACCACGCGTCTCGATCCCAGCGTCGCGGACCTGCACTACCGCGGCTACTCCGTAATCAACCGCCCGGAGGTAGGTCCGCCCGCGCCTGAGGTTCCCGACTACGACACGATCGCCGGCACCAAGCAGCGCTGGCGCGATCTGATCGGCTACTACACGCGCTACGGCGACGTCCGTGAACTTCTCGCCAGGATCGACGACCGTTACGTCATCGTGAACTCCGGCGACGAGATGTCTCTGCGTTTCCCCGAGCAACCTCCTCCCCCAGAAGGCTGGCTGCGCGATTTCGTCCTCATGGGCGATGGCTGGATCAAGGACGGCGACTTCAATTCCACGTTCTCAAAGACCGTGCTGCCACTGCCGTATCACGCGAAAGACGAATACGTCACGCCGCCCGGCCGCCTGGAAGATGAGTGGGTCTACCGCCATCACCCCGAAGACTGGCAGAACTACCACACGCGCTACGTCACGCCAGACGTCTTCCAGAACGCGCTTAGGAGAGATCCTAGCCAGTGAACCGGAACCCGATCGCCAGGATCGTTCTCACCATCGTTTTCTTCG
>Ga0210401_10002094_pt1 | contig 22348 bp, 21 predicted proteins | sample IncBWH32MmetaG_FD_150866 | JGI IMG/M metagenome (GOLD analysis project Ga0210401, IMG submission 150866) | Forest soil microbial communities from Barre Woods Harvard Forest LTER site, Petersham, Massachusetts, United States - Inc-BW-H-32-M | ecosystem: Environmental > Terrestrial > Soil >... | reverse complement strand
GACTCGCAGGTGTGAATGGCAAGGGTCCGATACTTGCCTCGCGTGCAGCGGCTCTTCTGGGAGCACTCGCGACAGCGCTTCAGCGTCGAATAATAAAGGTGAGTGCGGTTGCGCGGATTGATGCCGATAGACGGGGTAACTCGAGCCCGCGGACTCTTGGTGTGACAGGCAGGCGACTTGATTCCCCGAACCACTTCCATGACAACGCCTCACTTGTTGGGCAATTTTTTAAACGGACCACCGCTGGGCGGGTGCAACTGCCGGCGCTGCCGCCGCAGAGCAACGTTCACAGTGGCACCGAGCATTGCTAAACCACCCAATTGGCATATCCGCGCTCTCGAACCAACAATTCGCGATACGGAAGGAACAAAAACATGCAGGATGGAAGCGTAACCGTGGAACGCCGCGCGACTCCGAGGCGCGGCCGATCACAGGCTTGGAGCACGTTCGTCCGCAATCATGCCCAGGCACTGCTGGCGTGCGACTTCATGATTGTATGGCCGGAATCCCTTCCGTATGCGTTGGACGATGGCAAGTAAGGTTGGCAGGCTAGTCGTCTGCAGCCACGCCGTGCAGGCGGCCACGCCACTCTCCAGCAGTTCCTGATGACCAAAAGCAGGACACAATCGAAAACCAGGCCGATTGGCCCACTTCCCCAAAGCGATGCTTTCCACACGAGAAGTTGATTAACGGGGCCTGCTCGGAAACACAAGAAACCCAGCAGGGGGACTAATTGATTAACTTCTTGCCCAACGGAAAACACAGTGGTAAGGTTTTGCGACTTTAGCTCGTGAGTGTGAAGGGCGTTCATCTGCCGCGAGGGGGCGGTAAGCAATGAGCCCAGGATCACGCATTGCGAAAGCCACGACCACAAAATCTCGCTCGTTCTCGAAGCTCGATCTTGATCGTAAAATCGCGCATCTGATTAAGATTAGTACAATCCTCGATACCCAGCTGTTTTATTTACGCTCATGCAAACGCAAGGAGCCACCGAATCGAGAGCTGCTCCGCTACGTCAGTCGCCAGGCACGGCTCATAGCTCTTTGTGCTGCACTGTGATGTCAAAGCGGCATTTTTGGGTGCTGTTGAATGCAGATGAAAACCCGCATTTGCGGCCTATCTTCCCTTTGTGAGAACCAGAAAGAGGAACATTGCGGCGAGGTTCGCAATCCCCAGAGCCGATAGTTGAAGGGACCTCGATCCGAACGGGTCAGGCCGAGGTCCTACGAGGCCGAGCAGTGCAGGGGCGTCCAATGTCACCCAAACAGCAAAACTGGCCCAAATGGGAAAGCAGATTGGCGTGTACTCTGCAGCGCGGTCCGCGTTTGGGCCGAGTGTGAGCGCTGCGACGAAAATGAAGATTGGCGTTGCGATTAGCAATAACATAGCCGCCGCAAAGGCGATCCGCCGCCCAGCAGGAAGTCTCAACTGCGCGGTGACCTCGCCAGATCGCCGATCGCTGTCTACGTTCATTTGCTCTCCGATCACCGTCATCTGTTTGAAAAGCTCTTCTGCCTGCGGATCTCCCGGAATCGCCCTGGCTCGCAGGATAGCTTCTGCGGCTTCCCGGGTCAGTTTTGTCGCTGTTGGTGCGTTGTAACAGCTGCGATGCTGGGCCGTGCGTGTACTGGAACCGTTCGTGGACACCTTACTTTTCCCCCATCGTGTTCTGCCCGACTGAAAGCATCTTCGTGTCGGGCTCCAGCGTACAAATATCGGGAGCCAATCGTCCAAAGGCGACACTTTTCAAACACGACTTTCCGGTTCACGAGATGGCGCAGGCTATGTGTTCCCGAGGCTATCGCCTCCTGCTACCCGTGGACAATGCGTATTACTACTCCATTACTAAAATAGAGGCCGCTTGGACCGCAGTCGATAACAGCCACGGAAGCACATCGGCACCGCTTTTATTAGATCTTGTTCAAGCGGCATGAACTCTACGCGCCAGGAATAGAAGCTTCCGGATTTGCTTTGAGTACTCCAGAAAGCATTCGATTTCAGCTTCACTCAGACAATTCTGCGCACACTTCCCGAGTAGCCCGGTCTCTCGAGCGAGCAACTCGTTCAGTTCATGCATGAGTTCTGAAGAACTCATAGCCTTTGACAAACTGCAGTAACTGTACGCTGAGGCTCTAACAACAAATAGGTCACGGGATATTACTTACGGTGGTATTACATTCAGGTGGTGACCGGCGAGGGAACGCTCGCAGGCTGGAAGGTCCGTTTGGAGGTCGGTAGACGAGCCGTGAGCTGTGTTCCACGCGAACTGGAATAAATTCGCAGGTCTCCTTCGTGTTCCTCCAGCCGCTCGCGCATGATAATCAATCCGATCCCGGAATCTGGGTTCCTCTGCTGAAAACTGCGGAGATGGTGCGACGACATCCCTCTCCCACGGTCGGCAATGATGAGTACAATCTCTTGCTTCTTTCGGATAATTGATACGTTCACCAACTGGGAATTCGCGTGTCGTTGTACATTGGTGAGAGCTTCCTGAAGAACGCGAAACAATGTCAGTTCCAGTGTGGGCAGTAGCCGCCTTGATCCCATGTTTGATTTGAACACTGTTTTCACCGCAGTTCTGCGAGAGAAATCCCGCAATAATGACCGGGCCGCGGACTCCAGGCCCAACATATCCAGGAGTGCCGGATGCAGGAAATGTGAAATCATTCGTGTTTCATCGATGCATTGTCCGAGCAAATCGAGAGACTGTTGCAGAATTGTCTTTTGCCGAGGCCCGAGGCCCGACTGTCGCCGAAGCAATCCCAGATTCAGCTTCAGTGCGGTGTGATACTGATTGAGCGAATCGTGCAATTCGCGCGCAATGCGCTTTTGTTCCTCATCGCGCGCACGCATCAACCTGCGATTTAGCTCAGTCAGTGATTTTTCCAGCATCCTTTCCTTGGTAATCTCCACGACCACCGCACCCACTTGCTGTACCGCGCCGGTCGGGCTCACAATCGGAAAATAGTTTTCAATCCAATGGCCAGGGTCGCGCCGGGTTGGCAGGACTCCGCTGACCACATGATTCAGGACGGGCTTCCCTGTGACAAATACTTGCCGAAAGACAGGTGCTACCACCTCTGAAAATTCACCCAGTACGTCTCGAAAGGTTTTTCCAATATGATCACGCGCCGGGATACCGTTCATCTTCGCAAGCGTGTCGTTGATTGCTAGATAGCGCAAACGGCGATCGCAAATGGCGAGGCCGACATTCGACGTGCCAAAAAAAGAGGCTAACAGTTGTTCGGGATATCTGAACGCAGTCGACCCGGCTGCGGCGGAGGCTAGCTTTCGAAAGGAAGGTGCCGACTGCCGCGTTCGACGTATTGCCAACGTAAGCCCTCAGGCCACTCTGCAAGCTACAGAACGGTCACTCACTAGTTCGGCTGCAATACCCACTCCAGCGTCTTCTCCTGGAACTCGAATGCATACCTTTGCCACGGCGTGTCAGGCGCTTCACGCCGAACAACGCGTGCCCGTCCAACGTATCGAAGTTTTTCTCCTGTTCCTATGAGGAAAACCTCGACAACGGAGTTCTTGGCAAGCGGGGCACTGCATTCGCATAGAAATCCATCGAGGCTGACATTGTCGGTACTGGTGGCCTCATCGAGCAAATCGCCTCGAACGTCGATTCCCCGCAGCCGGATCGGCATTTTCATTTTAACTCGCGCGGACCGCCGACGCTCCGGGTGCTGCTTTTCTAACTCCTGGTTTAGCCGACTTTGGAGCCGTTTAAAGTCGATCGGTTTCTGAAAATAGTCTAGCGCCCCCAAGCGTTCACAGTGAGCCTTACACCTAGCGTCCGATTCCCCGCTCACTACAAAGATGGGAATCCGTGACGTGTAACTCAGATCTCGAAAATTTTGGCAGAGTTCAAATCCCGAAAAGCCCGGCATCATCAGGTCCATGAGGATTGCGTCGGGCTTGTGAGTCAGGGCCAACTCGAGAGCCTGTACCGCTTCGCCGGTTTCAATCACTTCATAACTAGCCGACAAACGAACCTTCAGCACCCGACGCATTGCCGCATCGTCATCCACGACTAAGATCTTTTGCATACGGACCCCTTTTCAGCTTTGTTCTGATTACCAGGCCACCACCGGAGCATGACTGTCTAGCGCCGCGCGAACTTTGTAGGCCAGGAGCTCCTGAGCGAAAGGCTTGGCAAGAAACCATCCATTTAGGCCCTCTGTCCCGTGATTGCCAACGCCCTGTCCGGTGTAACCTGACATGTAAACCACTTTTAAGTCGTGGTTTCGTTCTCTGAGCTTATCCGCCAATGTGGGGCCATTCACCCCGGGCATTACTACATCGGTGAGCAACAAATGGATGCCAGAATTGGTCATACCGATTTCGAGCGCCTCGAGACCGTTGCCAGCACTGAGGACGCTGTACCCAAGCGATCGCAGAACATTACAGGTGAGATTTCTTAGCGACACTTCATCCTCTACCACCAGGATGGTTTCCTGCCCGCGTAGACTCTTAATCAATTTCGCCGGCTCCGATGCTAGCTGGGGCGTTTCGTCAATCTGTGGCAAATAGATCTTGAACGTCGTACCCAACCCTGGTTCACTCGCAACTTCGATATAACCGCCACTTTGCTTAACAACCCCATAGACTGTCGCCAGTCCAAGGCCGGTGCCCACGTCCTTCCCCTTCGTTGTGAAGAACGGTTCGAAGATGTGAGCCTGCGTTTCGGTATCCATTCCGATTCCCGTGTCGCTCACTGACAGAAGAACGTACCATCCTGGCTTAAACGTAAACGAGTATCGTTGCGCGAAGATTTCGTCGACCTGGAGGTTCGTGGTTTCGATTGTCAGCTTCCCACCTTCGGGCATCGCATCTCGCGCGTTGACAACGAGATTCATCAGCACTTGTTCGATCTGCCCTGGGTCCGCCTTTACGGTTCCCAGGATCTCGGACAAGCGTGTTACGAAGTCGATGTCCTCGCCGACCAACCGGCGGAGCATCTTTTCGGTTTCTGAGATAATTTCGTTGACGCTTACAGCCTTCGGCTCAAGCACCTGCTGGCGACTAAACGCGAGCAGTTGGCGGGTAAGAGAAGCGGCGCGCCTTCCGGCCTTGAGGATCTCATCTACGCTCTCGTGTGCCGGATCGGTTACTGCGAATTTGTCGATCAGTGTCTCGCCATAGCCGATTATGACCCCAAGTAGATTATTGAAGTCGTGGGCAATTCCGCCCGACAAGCGCCCTACCGCCTCCATTTTTTGGGATTGCCGGAATTGTTCTTCCAGGCGTCGACGCGAAGTAATGTCACGATTCACGATGACTAGTTTCTCTACGTCGCCTGCTTCACTGCGAATCGCACTCGCCGTTGACTCCAGGTAACGCCAATCACCGTTTTTGTGCCGCATGCGGTATTCAATGCGGCGTCCGAATCCTGTCGTGCACGCCTCTTTGATTGCATCCTGAACCAAGGGTTGATCCGATGGATGTATTTGTTCGAGCGAAGGGGAGTTGTGCAGCTCTTCCACGCTGTAGCCGAGTACTTTCTCGTAAGACGGACTGTTGTACAGGCGACGACCACTGATATCGACCACTGCGATCATGTCGCCGGCGTTTTCGGTAATCAGCCGGAACAGGCGCTCTTGCTGTAGAACCTGCCTGCGAATGTGAGCAATCTGGTATTGGAGGTAGACGGTATAGATGTCGAAAAGCAGAACCAGACCCACCAATGCCCGAATCGCGGGATGCACCGCGAGTTGTTCGTAGTCGTCGAGGTGGTGCCCCATTGGGGCCAGGAAGGACACCAGAGCCAGCGTTAGCAGCAGTGTGACCAACAGGGCCGAACCCCAAAGCAGCCACTCGCGCCGCTCCATCTGCCGTAGCTGGCGATTGACAGAACTGGGCGTAAGAAATGTTGTCGGAATCGCGGATTTTGCCTTCAAGAACGTCACGATGTTGTCTCGGAGAAACACAGACTGGAGCTGGCAGCACGTTTCGGCTGCCCGCCCACCTTATCCCTACTGCACGATGTTCAGTGTGAGATTCAGTTGCTGCGCGCTGCTGTTTCCGCCACTACCCGTTGCTTTGACTTGGATAACCTTCGCCGTGCCCACGCTCGATGTGCCTGAGTTGCTGCAGCCTGTGGCGGCTAACATCGTGGCCAGGGAGATCACCGCAAGAACCGCACGCATCTTGCGGCGTCCCTGGGGCACCCCGCGCAGGGTTACCCATCCCAACATAGCGAGTGTCATCCCTGCGAGAGGGAAACTTCCGTTCATTGGACCCGGCGAATTCGCAGAAACTGCGGCGGCGGCAACCGTTATTGTCAAGGCCACTTGGGAAGGCGTGGATCCATTCAGTGTCACGCTCGTAGGACTGAACGAGCAGCTAACACCTTGCGGCAGCGAAGGACAGCTAAAGTTGATGGTTTCCGTATCACCGCCAATTGGAGTTGCCGTGATCGTAAACTGTGTCGACTGGCCGGGACTAAGAGTTGCACTGGACGGGGACGCTGAAAGAGTGTACCTGGGTGTTCCCGTACCCTGAACTACATTCTGGACGAGCGCTGCTCCCGGACTGTGAATTAGGTTTTTGTTTCCAACAAAGTTCGCATCGCCGGAATACGCCGGAAAGATTAGATGCGTTCCCTTTGCAATAAACTGAGTCGTGAGTGTCGCTATCCCACCGCTGATTGTCCCTGAGCCCAGTGATGTCGATCCGTCGTAGAACGTCACCGTACCGGTAACTGTGTGGGTCGCTTCGCCTGGCAGAGACAGCGCTGTCACCGTTGCCGTAAACGTAACGTTCTGGTTTACGTTGGCGGGATTATGGTTGGACGTGATCGTGACCTGGTTCGCACCTGTGTTAAGCATCGTGGTCACACCTGAATAGTTGTTGCCCCCGACAATCGCATCCAAGGCGCCATCGCCATTCACATCCGCCAATACGAGAGCTTGCGGATAGTCGCTTGCCGTGAACTCGACTGGTGAATAGAACGGGCTCGTACCAACGCCCGATTGGCCGGTCCCATAGAGAACACCGACGGTGCCGTCTCCGGCATTCGTAAAGATAATGTCAGGATTTCCATCTCCGTCCAGGTCCGCAACTCGCACTTCCTGCGGAAATGGAATGAGGAACCCTGTGATATCGCTGGTTGCTGGATATAGAACGGGTGTGCCAAATGTTCCATCGCCGTTGCCGGTCGCTACCGCGATTCCCATGCCAGCATTGGAATCGTCGATCGCAACAACCAAGTCCGGAGAACCGCCGGATGTCGTCGCTGCAAGTGTCAAACCAACCGGATACATACTCCCCGAATCGAAATCTGTTTGCGGAGTGAACGCACCGCTACCGTTGTTAAACAAGATTGAGACTGACGTTGATGACGCCTGAGTAATTGCAATGTCGGTCATCCCGCGCCCCAAATCGGCAGCCGCAATCCCAGAACCAGTGTTCGTCAGAGCGATGCTCGTCGGAGTACTGAATGAGACTGAGCCAGGGGCCGAGTTATTTAGCAGAATCCATACGTTGCCGATCGTGTCAAGCACTGCGATGTCCGGCTTGGAATCGCTATTGAAATCCACCGTGACGAGATGACCCAATCCCGCACCCGATGCAACCCGAATACTCACAGGTGTGCTCTGGAACGTCCCATTTCCATTTCCGCGGAAAACAAGAATGTTGCCCTGCGTTGGATCGGCATTCGCCGCTACCAGGTCGAGCAAGCCGTCGCCATCAACATCCGCGAGCGACACATACTCCAGCATTCCGCCCGATCCGTAATTCGCGCTGTAGTTCAACTTCTTTGTCGTGCTGTTTGACAGAAATACGGTTACGCCAAGGCCTGTGTCGTTACTTAGGTTTCCAGCTACGAAGTCTGGGAGACCGTCACCGTTCAGATCTCCGGTGGCAATGCCATACGTATCGGCCGTTTGCCCACTTGATCCATTGGGATCAAAGTAGTCATTGGGAGCAACCAACGAACCTGACGTGCCTCCCACATTCTTGAGGTAGACCAATTTTGCCCACTCATCCGGAATCACGCTTGGAATAACGGCATCGATGTTGGCGCTGAACTTTCCAACCAAAGGGGCCATCCAGATGTTGCCCCCGGCTGGATATCCCAAGTTTGGAGGTACGAAAGTGCCGTTGCCATTCCCGAGCAATATCATCACGTCCATCGAATAGAAATCTGAGATCACAGCATCAATCTTGCCGTCACCATTTACGTCAGCTAACGTCACTGCACCCGGTTGGTGCCCTGCCGAGAACGTTGTTCCCGTGCCAAATGAACCGGTTCCATCCCCCAAGAACACAGTAATCGTCCCATTGCTGCAATCAGCGGTCACGATGTCCGGATGTCCGTTCCCCAAGTCCGCCACCGCCACCGAGCCGGTCAGCGGCGCACACGAAGTCGCCGTCGACAGCGCCGCCCCTGCTCCGAAATCGCCCGCCGAACCGAGGAATAGCTCGGATTGGCTGACCAGATCGAGGTGTCCATCCCCATTCACATCCACAAGTATTCCCGAGGGTACTGCCCCGGGATAATGCGTGGTCGTAGCCGCTCCAAACACACCCGTTCCGTCGCCCAGAAATGTCGCCACGGGACTGTTGCTCGTGCCATCTGGACTTGCGCTTGCCACGACGATGTCCATCTTGGAATCGCCGTTGGCATCGGCCAACGCTACTGCTGCGGGAATCGAGATCGTATCAGCGTAATTAACTGCCGCAGCAAAATTGCCAGTGCCGTCGCCGATCAACACGTCCACTGAGTTCGCATGCACTAGCACAACATCACACTTCCCGTCCCCGTTTACGTCAGCCGCCGCCAACAAATCCGGACTGCCATTCGCGTTGAAGGTCACCGAGGTGAGGATCGGTGTCGCGAAGGTCCCGTCTCCATTGCTCAGGACCACCGAGAGCCAAAAGTTCGCCGATGGGTCTTGAACGATCGAAGCAACATCCTGTTTGCCGTCACCATTGAAGTCCCCTAACACCGAGACCAGGGGAGCATTGTCTCCGAGGGAAATCTGGGTCACGGTTTGAAATCCCACATTCGTTGTAGCCGGAGGGAGGTTGTCTGTCGGCGCTACTGCCATCGGGCGAGCAGCATGTGGCGCAACGTTGTTGGACTTTGTGAACGTCCTTGTGGGATGTTCGAGCCGCCGCGTCAATCGGCTTGGCAGTGTGGGGGACACAGGTGTTGCCTGCGCGCGCACGCCGGATGTGGCGATGCACAAAAATAAGAATAGGAGAACTGCAAGACTCACTGCCTTGGCGCTTTTCATACCCGTGACTCCGGCGAAAAATTTCCGCAGAATACCGGGGGAGGGTTACCTCCAATCTTGCACGAACAGTGCCACCGATAAGTCCTGCTAAATCATCGGTGACATTGGCTGCTTGTCTGAACTGGGGACGTTATTCTGGTGGCTGGACGCTTCAAGCTAACCCACCCGGTGTTGGTCCATTTTCCCAACGCCCTGCGCCCGCATCTGGGATGTCGCTTCCTCGATCGCAGCCTCCAGTCGATCCAGTTGTTCCGTTACCGCTCCAAGCCGGCGCGACCGCCCCAACTCCTCGATCGTACGAGCAACTTGTGATGCGACCGAAATCTCCAAATAGCCCACTTCGCTTTTCAAACCGTGCGCAATCTGCTCTATAGAGTCGGCGTTTCCTTCCACAATCGCCCGCCGTAAGGCTTCCAGATGTTTGGGAGTTTCCTCCAGGAAAATGTCGACGATCTCATGCATCAGCACCTCGTCGCCACCTAGGCGAGCAAGCACTTTTTCCTGATCCCAAACGCTGGTCTCCGACTCCGCGCCCCGTGCAAATTCCGCGACACAATTTCGATCAGTCGACAACACTCTCGCGATAACTTCCTGCAGTTGTGCCGCGCTGAGAGGCTTTGAGATGTACGCATCCATGCCCACCTGCAAACATCCTTGTCGGTCAACCTCCAGGGCATGCGCAGTCATTGCGATGATCAGTAGATGTCCGCCGTCCTGCGCTTCATGCTCTCGCAGCCTGCGTGTCGCCGTGAGCCCATCCATGATCGGCATCTGGACATCCATGAGCACCAGGTCGAAATTCTTCATGCGAACCAGATCAAGCGCTTCAGCCCCATTCGAAGCAATCAGCGCGGTGTGCCCCATCTTGACCAGCATTCGGAGAACAGCTTTCTGATTTACCAGGTTGTCCTCCGCCACCAGAATTTCCAGCTTCCTTGGAATCCACCGGGTCGTCGGATCCTCATTCCCCGCGAGAACTGAGTCGCATCGCACTAGCTGCTGGTCCCCCGCCGTTTCCTCGGGGTCCCTGCTGGGCACGCTCAAAGGAATCGAAAAGTGGAAAGTGCTGCCACGACCCATCTCGCTCTCCACCCAAAGACGGCCCTTCATTAGTTGAGTCAGCTGCGACGCAATGGCAAGACCCAGCCCGGTTCCCCCGTAGTTTCGCGTCATGCTGGCATCAACCTGTGTGAACGGTTCAAAGATCACTTTGAGCTGGTCTGACGGAATACCGATTCCCGTATCGGAAACGAGGAAATGGGCCTCGAACCTGTCGTCGCTCTCTCCCATCTTCTTTACTTTGACGACAATTCCTCCTCGCTCAGTAAACTTGACCGCGTTCCCCACAAGATTGATGAGGATCTGGCGCAACCGAACGGCATCACCCAGCATTCGCACCGGAATGCGCTCATCAGTATCGAATTTGATCTCAAGTCCTTTTTGGCGAGCTCGCACTTCCAGTGCTCTGATCGTGTTTCCGACCAGTTCCCGCAAGTCGAACTCAATCGGACGGAGCTCGAGCTTCCCTGCCTCGACCTTCGAAAAGTCCAGAATGTCGTTGATTACTTCAAGTAGCGAGTCCGCCGAAAACTTGAGCGTTAGCAAGTACTCGCGCTGTTCGGCCGTGAGTTCCGTATCCAGCGCAAGTTCAGTCATTGCCAGGATGCCGTTCATCGGCGTTCGGACCTCATGGCTCACATTGGCCAGAAATTCGCTCTTCGCTCGATTGGCGGCATCGGCGGCCTTCTTCGAAAGCACCAGTTCAGTATTCGCGGACTGCAATTCGTCTGTACGCTCCAACAGCTCCATGGCGATCCGGTGGCGCTCGCTCACAGCCGCGCCCGATACTAGTCCCACCGCAGATAACACGAACATCAGCAGTCCCACCTTGATGAGAAGCTCCTGCGATGAAGGTGGATAAAAGTGAAGGGCTACGACCACGCCGAAGTTAAAGGCCAGTAAAACGGTTACGACCCTCCGAATCCCATGCCGCATCGCAACCCACATCACGGGAACGAAGCTGAGGTAATACACGCGCCAATGTCCGAATATTGGAGCAAACATCAGCCACAACACGCCGCACAAAAGCAGAGCCTGTGCACTCCCTTCAACGATGCCTGCCAAAGTGTGCACATTCGTGGTATCGCCATCGGCGCAGCTCAACTCAGTATTCGAGGTTAGCCACTTCTGAATTCCAGGGAGAACGTGAATCAGGAGAAATGGAGCAATGCCCAAAATCCCGATCTCATCTCCCAGGAACCAGGAAGCTGAGACTTTCCAAAATTCGGTCCAGAGGATCGATCGGTCTGCCGCGAGGCACGCCACCCCAACGAGGGTCGATGCCACCGCGGCGCATGTCGTGACCGCGACGTATCGAACCACATCGTGCCGGCGCCGTAGGCTGACGTCAATTTGAAGCGAACCGCGCAATAAGTAAGCCGCGAATGCATAAGTGCCTCCGAAAGCGATCGCTCCCAGCGTGCCTCCGAATGTCAGCAATGGCTGCTGATAAAAGATTATTCCCGCAAACGCATCTCCTAAGCAGAAGAGCAATGCGAATCGGGGACTCACCCCTAACATGAGTGCCAGCGCCAAGCCTGTTGCCGGATACCAGGCAACATCTCCGAGCCTTGTGATGACCATCACTTCTGGCCGGTTAAGCACCAAAAAAACAACGAATACCCAGATGGACAGAAGAATCCGACGCGTAATCCAGCGGCTATCATGCATGGTCGTTACCTTTCCACTTCGACCGGAACATCGCGGGAGAGCGAAGTTTTGTTGCCGAAGGTTCATACGAGACAATGAAGGGGACTAGCACTCTTGGTGCAAGCACGGCTCCAACCGCAAGTTATTGTTTCCTCACGCGCTCTCTTCTCAATGCGTGTCTGGCATATGGAGGACTGTCTGGAGACCAGACGAGTCGTCATTCACAAAGAAGGAGGAATGCAGAACTCAGAACCGCACGGGCCGCTAGCAGAGAAGGGTGTGGCCGAAGGAACGGTGCTTACGTGGGAAAGTCATCTGAGACACCTTGTGCAATTTGAGAGTCACCTCAGGTGAAAGGTCAATTCCAAGAATTTGTAAAGCTGCTCGGTCTGCTTCCATCCCAGGTCAAGGAATTCAATACCCATTCCAACCCCGGGGTACGTCGCCCGAACAATGCCGCTTGTTTGAAGTTTCTCTTTTCCCACGCACAAGAGCACTTTCAGTCGAGTGCCACCTTTTAACGGGGCGTTGGTCTCCACATAACATCCTCCAACGCCGACGTCGGACGTACTGGTCTCCATGATCAGATTTTCAGCTTCATCCAGTATTTGAATGCCGACCGAGATTTTGTAGCGATCCGCCTTTCGCCGCTGCGGAAAACGAAGAACCTTTTCACCGTGCGGAAGCGCGTTCTTCCAGGGGCAATGTTTCGGATCAAGCAAGAGAACGCCGGCTCGAAATGGCTCACCTGCACCGGACATAACCAGCCAGATTACCCGTGCCGCGACTACAACATCCTTGTAACATAGGTCGATTCTGGTACCTGGCGCGATCGCGTAAGTCAAACCCTCCAGCCGAGCTCCAACGTAATTCAGGTCGTGTGCAGTAGCCGTCTGCTGGCATGGTTTGCCGCTGGAATCGACGCCAGATATCAGCAGCCGAAGACATGACACCGGATTCGATTCGCTGAGTTCCATCACGTCAGATTCTCTGGCCAGCCACCACCTCTGCCCGTTGCACGAAGTGCGCCAAAGGACATCACTTCTTCAGGCGTGTAGGCGCTTGTTCTTCAATCACTTGTAACCGGGAACAATGTCTGCACAATCTAAGTTGAGTTCCACCTTACGAGAGCCAGAAACCTATCCGAATCTAGGACGGGCGGCGTAAGGATCCGCGGAGTGCTGTTGGATGGGCGTCAGTGAGGTCTTCTTTCTGCCGCTTGGGAGTGATTATGGCCACCGGGCCTCGAAATGTTGAATTCCTTGATTTTCTGATACAACGAACTTCTTGGGATCCCGAGCGTCTTCGCCGCTGCATCCACTCGGCCGTTTGCGTGCTGCAGTACTTCTTCGATGTATTGGCGCTCCACCTGTTCGAGTGTCCTGGCGTGTCCGCTCTGCTCAGTTTCGGGAGTCGTGTCGAACTTCAGATCCGGCTCTGTCAACAGACGGTTTCCGCTGAGTAGAACAGCTCGCTCTAAAACGTTACGGAGTTCCCGGATGTTGCCGGGCCAAGAATACGACTGCAAACTAGAAATCGCGGTCGGGCCCAGCTCCACTCGGTTCAAGCTCAGATCCGAACTCAGGCGCTCCAAAAGGTAGTTCGCCAAAATCGGGATGTCCTCAATCCGATCCCGCAGTGCAGGCGTCCCCAAGGGTATGGTGCTGATCCGGAAATACAAATCGCTGCGAAAAGTTTTTCCCCGAACCAGTCTTGCCATATCGTGGTGCGTGGCTGCGATCAACCGGATATCAACTCGGCGATCACGCACATCTCCCAGTCGGCGGAATTGCTTTTCTTCCAGGACTTTTAACAGCTTGGGCTGTACTTGCATATCCACGTCACCAATCTCGTCCAGGAAGACAGTGCCCTTATGGGCTATTTCGAGCAGCCCACTTTTGGCTTGAACTGCTCCGGTGAAGGCTCCCTTTTCATGACCAAATAGTTCCGTCTCCAAGAGATCGCGGGTAAATCCGCCGCAGTTCAAATCGACAAACGCCTCGGCCGCGCGCGAACCGTGATCGTGAAGCCATCTTGCTAGTACCCCTTTACCCGTTCCCGTCTCACCCAAAATCAGCACAGAGCTGTCAGTAGCGACGACTTTGTGGGCGACTTCCGACAGTTTGCGGATCGCGGAACTCGTTCCCAGGAAAGGATCCATCTGATTCCGTCCTCTGCGCGCTCGCTCCACATTTTGCTTCTGTCGAGTCCGCCGGTTCTCAATCAGGCGCTGAATCAGCACAGACAGGGTCGGTAAGTCCGGAGGTTTAGTGAGAAACTGCTCCGCTCCCTGCTTAACCGCCTGGACGGCCAGTTCGATGGACCCATACCCGGTGAGAATGATAACCGGTATCAACGAGTCCACCGCATGTAGACGCGACATTAGGTCGAGCGCATTCCCGTCAGGCAAGTTGTAGTCCAGAATTGCAATTTCCGGCTGGAAGGACCTTAAATAACGCTCTGCTTCCTCGCAGTTCTGACCGCCCACCGTCTCAAAGCCCTTGTGTTCAAGATAACCAACCATCGCTGAGCGAACCGCTTCATCGTCTTCCACAATCAGAACCCTGTCTTTGCCCATCACACTCCTCAGCAAACCAAATCGAACGCCAAACTCCGGTCGGTCACACCTTACTATGGGCGTCTTTGGTTGACGATTGAGCAGAAATACTCAACTGAAGGATGTCGTACAACTTTCCGAAGGCCTTACGGCTGGTAATCGCACGTCTCTACTCGATTTCGCCCTCGCTCTTTCGCTCGATATAGAGCAATATCTGCAAATCTCAGCAGTCGGCTCTGAACGATAGGAGTGTCTTCGCCCATTGCTGTTCCGCCAATGCTGGCTGTCACCGAAAGCTCATGTCCTTCGCACAGTATCGGGCGCTCCGCCACCATTTCGCAGACCCGACGTGCACGCCTCGTCATCTCCTCCAAAGAGGCGTTCGAGAGAAGCACAAGAAATTCTTCTCCACCGTATCGGCCGACACGGTCATAGCTGCGCACGGAAGCCACAAGCCGAGCCGCGACTTCGCGCAGGACAACGTCTCCCGCAGCGTGACCGAAGCGATCGTTGATGGACTTAAAATGATCCAAGTCAATCATCATCACTCCGAGTGGCTGATGATTCCGCCTTGCTCTCTCCAGTTCTTCCGCGAGCAGGTCCATGATTGCCCGACGATTCCACACTCCGGTAAGGGAGTCGTGGTTCGCCTGAAAACGAAGCTGCTCTCGCGCGCCAATGAGATCGCGCTGCAAGGTCAGTATGCGTGTCCCCGCGCGGAGCCTCGCACGCAATTCTTCCACGTGAAAGGGCTTGGTCAGATAATCGTCTGCTCCCGCCTCGAACGCCGTTACGAGGTCCTGCTTGGCGTCCCGTGCTGTGAGCAACACGATGTAGGGATAAACCGGCTTCTCGAGCGCACGGATCCGCCGGCACAGTTCGAGCCCATCCATCTCGGGCATCATCCAGTCGAGCAATAGCAACTCGGGGCCATCTCCCGCCCCCACTGACTCCAACGCCTGAACTCCATCGTGGACTGCGACTACCTTGAATCCCCAGCTATGAAGACTTCGCTGTAGAATTTGCCGGGACATCGGGTCGTCTTCAGCTACCAACACAGTCGTGAGACGATGCGGACCGCCTTGGTCGGCGGACAAATTCGTGAGTTCGACCGTGCTCATATCCAACTGTTTCACAAGGAGCAATCCGCCTTGACCAATCTGCTTGGCCGACGTCCTTTCTAAACGCAAACCGCTGGCTTCTTCACCTGGATTCTCTCCAGCAGCCAGTCGTGCAGAATCGCTAAGTCAACCGGGGGCAGCTGCAAGAATTCGCATCCGGCCCTGCCGAACTGCCGTGTCCATAGCACTCTCGCCTGGATGTAGATCGCTTTCCGGGCGTTTGGTAACGAAAGATGGAACGATAGGACTTCCCCGATTTCTACTCGGTTCTTCAAATTCAATCCAATTCCACCGTACCCAATATCCATGACCGTTATCGGCACTGGACGATCACACTCACCAAACGCCGTCAGCGGGATGACCACCGAGAGCCGCGCATGTCGCCGATAGTCGTGCAACATCTTGGCGTAAGCGAGCTTCAATGACTTCGCGCACGACTCGCTGGCGAGCGGTCTCATTATCGTCACATGCGCTCCCGGTATCGACCGATCATCACTGGAAATTGCAACCACAGTCGGCTTCTGTTTCATTCCGAGCTTCCAGATGTCGCTCACCACTTCCGAGGTGACGTCATTCGAGGAATCGATCACCACCAGGTCGGCACTCCCATGTGATAGCTCGTCGAGGGCTTTCGACGTGTGAAAACAGATTTTTGTACTGATCGACAGTTCCTGTAACAAGCGGTTTAGGGTGCAGAGTGTCGCCGAATCCTGGGAGATGAGTAAACACTCGAATGCCATCTCTGGAGTCATCGTATGAACGCCCTCGATCCTCTAAGCTTCCGACTCACAAGGCATTTCATGTCCTTCACTCGCCTCCTCCACAAATGACCTCACCATTTCAATGAAACTGTCCGAACCCTCGTCCAGTTTTGATTTCTCAAAGAAGCCGTCGGCTCCCTCAAGCATCAACTTGCTTTCGTTGGACTTGGCCAATCCGGTCATCACCACGATGGGAGTGGCCGTTGTCCTGGGATTCTTCCGAAGCGCCCGAAGTACTTCCACTCCGCCCATCTTCGGCAAGAGCATATCGAGCAGGATCAGATCTGGCGTGCCATCGGTTGCAACCCGCAATGCTTCTTCACCATCGTTGGCAGTGACTACGCGAAACCCGGCTTTGGCTAGCGCCCGCGAATTTGCCATTCGCAAGAACTTGCTGTCCTCAACCAGAAGAATCAGTTTCACAGAGAGCTCCTAACGCTACGACTGCAACTCGTGGACCGAAGCGGAGCGTCTCGAAAACATTGCTCCTCTATGAACTTACGAGCAATGGCAAGCATGCCTCGTTCTTGAATTCAGATATATTCTGTGTTCTGGACATTGCTTCTGCTGCGACTGCAAGAAGCGAGTACGCACTGGCTGGTAGCTATACCCGACAAAACGCGTTTCTTGCTTTGTGCGGGGTCAATTGAATGTTTAGGAACATGAACGTTCAGGAATAGAATTGAGTAGTTCTACCTAACTAACCTAAGGTGGAGAGGCAATTATCTTGCTTGGTCTTTATTTAGCCATTCATCTCGGCTGGCTAGGAAACACGATTCATGAGCTTTTCTTCACTGGCTTATTGCCTTTTGTTGCGATCGTGAGTAGATTTGAGGTCGAGATAGCTTTATGTTTCCCCTGGAAGAAGTTGACTGAGGGCCAGGGGAACCATCGGTTAAATTTTTCTCGCTGCCCGTTAAGAAGCGGAAGTCACTCGATCAGAAGATTGGAAGATCTGATCGAAGGCAGTTGACTTTGCGTACAGACACGGGTTCGCAAGGCGATGATTGTTCCCTCAGTTGTGACTCTCAAGTTCACGTCACCCCGTAGTTTCCCGCCGGTTTCGCGCATCCATCTGAATTCATTTGTTCTTCTGCGCCGCGGTTTGCCAATGGGTCTTGTGTCTTTGGCCGCGCACGGGATGACTCTAGGAGCCGGTCCTGCAAGCCAATACGATCGCAACCATCTGCGGACCGGCGTCTGTTCACCCACAATGCCACGAATACATTTCAGTCCCGTTCGGAATCTCACCGAGAAAGCCGATGCAAGAAGATAGATCTGACAAAGGGGAACGCCGCGAATCTGGCCGCTGGAGAAACGCCCAGCGAGCCACGATCGTCGTAGTAGACGATCATGTCGTCGTGCGCAGAGGGCTTCGAGCACTGTTTGAAGAGGAATCCAAATGGAATGTCATCGCGGAGGCGGGCGACGGGCGCGAAGCCATCGAAAAAGCCAGGGTTTTCCACCCAGATCTGATGATCCTCGATATCACCATGCCACAACTGAACGGCCTCGAGGCCATTCCTCGCATTCGAAAAGCATCGCCCTCCACTCACATCCTCGTGCTCAGCATGCACGATGAGGAGGAACTGATTCATCGAACACTCGAGGCTGGTGCTAGTGGCTACATCCTGAAATCCGATGCCGGACCAAGTCTGTTAAGAGCCGCGGACGCCGTACTGTCTGGCAGAAGATTTGTGAGTCCGTCCGTTACTCATGTTGTTCTCGATCGCTCACGTGAGTCGGAATCGCCAGACAAAGGCCGTTCACAGGAGTTCGGCTCGCTCACGAGACGGGAAAAAGAGGTGATCCAACTACTTGCCGAAGGAAAAAGTAACAAACAAGTTGCCACCACCTTATCGATCAGCGTTCGAACCGCGGAGAACCATCGAGCACGTTTGATGCGGAAGCTGGGAGTAGATTCCCTCAGTGCACTTGTCCGCTACGCTGTTCGCAACAAGATCATTCAGCCATGAGATCGAAATTCGAATATCAACGCGATTGCTCCCCCGAACAAACAACAAGCCTAAGGTCCCTCCCCCGAAGTCCCTTGGGCCTGTTTTGTCCGGCTCCTTCTGAGCCGGCCGAACCGTTCGCGCAACAGAGCGCGCCCAAGCTCAATGAATGGCAATGGCACAGGGAGCGAAGAGTGTGGCCTAGAAGTGGTAAGGCAACATCAGGCGCGGACATCTTGCCGTTTGTTGAGGTTGTCCAAGAATCGACTTCAGATTTCGTCAGCGCTTGCTCCCTCTTGAATCAGGGAGTTTTCAACGAAGTGCTGAACCTCCAGCATGAGGCGGGCGATGAGCAAACTCGCGATCTCATCGGCATCGAGATGTTGCATTTCACCACAGTTTAGCAGCGTCGATATTGGTAAACGAGCGTTGCTAATGCCCAAGATGACTCATAACCCCTTCCGTGCGCTTTAGTATTGAAATATCCCTATTACGATTATTTGCACAAACACATGACGATGAACGACTTTTCCACGCCCGCTATTTTGCTCAACGTCGAGGGTCTCGCTCGGCAGCCTCTTCATCGAGTAGGCGTTGAAATTCCAACGCCAGATTTTTCAGCGTATCGGGATCATCTTCGTTCGCGATAAGGGCTGGCAACTCGCGGAGGCGGGTTTGCTTCTCGGGCGTCATCTTGAGATAAGAGCAGGGCCGTCGTGGGATATGAGAAGAAACTGACGGCCCGCGCTGCGCGAGACCTTTGGTTGGCCTGGCATGGCCAAGAAGATGCTCGCACAAAATGGACCCGTTTATCGAGAGGTAAAAATACCCAATCGGGCCACTCGTTTTATAGTCCCAGAGTGATGAATGATTGGTAGCTGAGTGGATTTCGGGCGAGAAATCCGAAGCCTGAGCGTATCCGAACCAGGAGTTGTGCAACAGCTTGTTGCACTATTGCCCGAGGAACATCGACTCAGACTTCCCGCACCGGGTTATTGACGGCTGGTGCGGTTCCTCAGCGGGAAGCCAACCCCGCAGATTGCAACTGCATGAACCTGCCGTGGAGAAACTACAGAAGCGATTAACCACAGACCAGCAGGGGGCGGAAAGCGACTCGGCGATCGAGATTTTTCAACAGACACAGGCGATTGCGCAAGCTTGCGCTTTTCATTCGCCTTTTTTCGTGTCAATAAGTGAAATAGAGATATTGCAACAGTTGCGAGCGGAAGTGTCTGCGTGGACACGACATTCGGCGTACTACAATGTTCCCACGGTGCCCAACACGTGCGTGTTGTGCCCTCAGGAGCCAGAGATTGCAAGCCTCATTTGGACGCCTCAAGACCTCAAGCAGTGGTTCATCACATGGGAGCATAGGCTCGATTTTTGGCCCGCATTCAAGGGGGCCCTCGCCGCGCATGAATGGGCCATTTGGCCCTTCTTCCTGCTCTTAGTAGTCATTTTCTTCTTGCTGTTGCCCCGCGCCTGTCGTTACCCGTAGTTGGTGTAATTGACGCGATTTGTCGTCAACTGTCGCCACGATGAACAAGCTGCCGAAAATACGAATCGAGCAGGAGGCTAATATCTTCGGATAGCGAGATTGCTCTATCGTCGACCACGGAAATTCGTTTCTCAGGCAAATCCATTCGCTCCGCATCCACGTCACCCTTGTTCCAGAACGTAACGAATGCCGCGATACGATTAGACTCAGCCTCAATCGTTACCTTGCCACGAACCGGATCGGTAGGTTCGTAGGACCGGATCGAAATTGTGTGCCATTGCGTCTTGAGGCGATCGAGATTTTCTGCGTACCAGTTCTCAACTGTTTGGACAATGGGCATGGGTCGCAATTCTAACGCCGATTGCTTCGTTGTCGAAAACAGGCCTTTGCGCAAGCTTGCGCTTTTCCTTCGCCTTTTTTTGTGGCAATAAGTGAAATTGCGATTTGCACGAAGCCGCTGGCGCGGCGGACGCTATCGCGTGTTCGGGGGCGGCAGGTTGTGTGGGATGATGCAAGAGCTCGACTGCAGGTGATAATATGCGTCTGTGCATGAAGTTAGGTTTCAACAGAATTTACAGTTAGCAAGGCCTGAGGGCGATGAGATGGCGAAACGGCCATTGAATCCCCATACCTTAATATTTATATAGCCCTCCGCGTCCGCCGCAAACGCCAGCGGCTTCCTCCAAATCCCCCTATCGCAAGTGCCCTGGCGGAACACACTCGGGCCCACCGAACAACTCGGCGCCGGCGCACTTGTCGATAGGGTACTAAGATTTTGCAACAGTTATTGAGGGGACAGTCCCGCCTGCAACTCGTGTGCCGATTGTTCTCAACGCTATAGCCTCCTTCCTGTAGCGGGGTAAATCGAAATCCTCGTTGACACAGCCGTTCTCAGGAAACATACTTGCGCGCTATCAATTCGGGAGGACCGCCCACTATTGAGCAACGTCTCGATCCTTCCCCTCGACTCTCCCAGACTGATTGGCTTGCAGCCGCCGTGGTTCGCTCATTGGACACAGGGGGGCACCGCGTTAGGTCAGAAAACCACAAAACATCTTCAAAGGAGGAACCTGGGCCTATGAAAAAAAGCATGTTTCTCGCTATCTTGTTGTCGTGTGTTTCGGTGTCGGGATTCGCCGCCAGCCCTAAAACGTGGGGTTCGTATGTTGATTCCTGGCTGAATTACTCTCCAACGGCAATTGACCCATCCTTCACTGAGATTTCCGCCTTCACACCAGAGACGGCCGTCACCGTGACGAGAATAGAAATTGATGCCCACATTGGACCCCTTAACAACTCCACAATACCGTTTTCGGCCTGTGTGGCAAATCCATCATTGACTCTAACTGGGGGAACCAAGACCTTTACATTGACGCTAAGCACACCGCCAAATGTGGGCACTGCGTTTCACTCCTACACAAATAGTGGTGCTCTGCGGCTTAGTTTCCCTGCTGGTACGAGACTGTCACTCTCTGCAAATCTAGGAGATCCAAATTGCCAGGGCGGGAATGAGGTGAATATTGTCGTTCACTACCGTGGCATGGACGAAAACTAGTGAAACGTTCATCAATCGACCTTGTTGCCCCGAAGGGGAATGATAGATTTCGGGCACATGGTGACGAGCAGTTGCCCCTAGAAGACGAACACGTGAGGAGGACCAATGAACAGCGTGAAGAGCGATTTGCTGCGCTCGGCCATCTGCACTGCTGTCTTTGCGGCGATATTCGGCTACATGGTCGCTTGTGGCGACAGCAAGACGACCATCGTCACGGGAAACACCGGGGAATTGATCCGCCTCGTGAGCCATACTACCCCTAACATGATTGGCTTGCCTAACGACCTAAACAGCAATCAGCCATTCATGGCCACCTTCTTTCAGGCGGCGCCACAACAAACGTCACAAATTCAGCAGAGTTTTCAAGGCGGGTCCTGTGGTGGCGATACTCCGGGGGCTGTGGTCAATTTCAACGGGGCCACGACCGGTCTTATCCCAATTCAGGTTCCAACTGAACCTGACATCCAAATCCCTCAAGGTACGCCCAGACTGGCATGTGGCGGCGTCTTCTCCCAAATTGGTGGCGGGGTCGATACTGTGACCGGCGGTACGCTAACGAATCCGGGAACTCCCATGTATTTGGACGGCACACTATCTACATTGGTGGTAACTGGCAGAAGTGTGAACGGCAGTCCGATTCGATGCAGCGACCTCACAACTACGGTTCCGGTCAAGGACCAACAACTCGTGCAGCCGTATTTTGTGATTGACAACAACTCGGTCATCTTAGGAATCGGGACGACCCAGCTACCCTTCACCTGCAGCCTGAACATCCCGACAGGAGACCAGGCTGGTTTCATATCTGTGCAGTGGGCCAAGATCTGAACCGTGATTGTTGATGTAACCAGGCGATAGCGCGTTTTGACCGCCGGTGATTTCACCGTAATCCCGATGTTGCGATAGTTATCCGCTTCTGCAGATCTGGAGAACGGAAGACCGGC